>Ga0131853_10004271_pt1 | contig 25591 bp, 21 predicted proteins | sample TergutLab28metaG_FD_92764 | JGI IMG/M metagenome (GOLD analysis project Ga0131853, IMG submission 92764) | Labiotermes labralis P1 segment gut microbial communities from Petit-Saut dam, French Guiana - Lab288 P1 (version 2) (version 2) | ecosystem: Host-associated > Arthropoda: Insects >... | reverse complement strand
TATGAGGACGGCCTGGCCGTCCGCAAGTTCCACCAGCGGTATGAACTCATCCTTGACCTTGAGGTTCGGGTCGCCCAGCGGCATCAGGTCTCCGGAGAGAACGGTGCACGGCCCTATTCTGTTAAGGCTGTACATAATGGTGCACGTCGGGCACCCCTCGCCTCCGCATGTGCATTCGCTTTGAGGGACGAACAGTTTCAGATCGGTCGGTACAGGGACCATTCCCAGTCTGTGGGCTATGATCTCATCGAACAGCGGTGTGATGCTCTCGTACTCCTTACCGTCCACCATTATCGGGCCGAGATGGAACTCCACCTTGTCGATGGCCATCTTCGGTATGTCGGTAAGGATGGTCCTCCTGAGGGCGTTCGCCATCGCCGGGGTCGAGCCCCTAAGTATGAACGAGGCCTTCCTCTCGGACATCTCGAGTATTTCGATGTTCATGGTACCGCCTCAGACCCTGCGTCCTCTGCGCCCGCCTTTCTTTTTCGTACCGTCATGCGGTATCGGCGTGACATCCTCGATCCGACCTATCTTGAGACCGGCACGTGCCAGCGCACGGATGGCCGCCTGGGCCCCGGGACCGGGTGATGTGGATTTGTTGCCTCCGGGAGCACGTACCTTGACGTGTATCCCGACGATCTCCTTCTCCTTCGCGACGTCCGCTATCCTCTCCGCGGCCCTCTGTGCCGCGTACGGGGACGACTGGTCCTTCGCCTGTTTGACCACCATGCCGCCGGTGACCTTCCCTATGGTCTCGGCACCCGTGATGTCTGTAAGGGTGATCATCACGTTGTTGTAACTTGCGAATATGTTCGCTATACCCCATTTAGCTGCCATCTTCACTCCTCCAATGTCACTACTTCGGCCGCAGGTGCTTCCTCAACGACCGGAGGCGCTTCGACCTTCGGTCTGGAGTCATCCCTTCTCGGTGCACGCCTGTCCTTCTGTCTCATGTCGACCGGGACGTACGGCTTCTTCTGCGACGGCTTGGACTGCCTCATCGGATGCAGGTCGTCGGTGAACGCGGACGAGGGGTTGTACTCTATCGACGATTCCTCTAACCTCGTGACGATGTGCCCCGGTACGGTGACGCGGTGGCCGTTCATGTATATGTGCCCGTGGACTATCATCTGTCTAGCCTGCTTCATCGAGTTCGTCAGACCTTTGCGGTAGACGATCGTCTGAAGGCGGCGCTCCAGTATTCTAACGTCTGTGAGTGCAAGAATGTCGTTGAGCGTTCCGCCGTCGGCCGGAAGCACGCCCATCCTCGCACACTTGGCGAGAAGGTTGTCCGCCTCCAGCTTGGCCTGCGCCTCACCCGATCTGACACGAGCCTGCAGTTCCCTTGACTGTCTTCTGAAGTTTCTCAGTATCGTCTGAGCTTTCCACACCTCGGTCTTGTTCTTCAGACCGTACTGCCTGACTATCTCATGCTCGGCCTTGATCCTCTCGCCCTGCCACGGATGGGAAGGCGTGTTGTAAGATCTTCTCGGAAATTTAGGGTCTCCCATTTTATCGCCTCACTTCTTCTTGCTGACGCCCATCGTCAGTCCTTTCCTTCCGTTGGAACGCGTCCTCTGGCCGCGCACCTTGCGCCTGGTCTCATGTCTGACGCCGCGGTAGCAGCGTATCATCTTCATCCTGTTGACATCATCCTTCTGGATGAGCTCCAGGTCATTACCGAGAAGGTGCATGTCAGCACCGGTCTCGTAGTCCATCTGCCTGTTTATGACCCATGACGGGGCATACTCGACGTACGTCTGAATGAGCTTCTCCAACTCCTTCACCTTGTCGTCGGGCAGGTTTCCCATTTTGATCGCAGGATCGATGTTCGCTTTCTTGATCACTATGTGGGAGACTCTCCTTCCCACTCCCTTTATGCTCTGTATGCCGATGACCGCTCTCTTCTGTCCGTCGATATCGCTGTTCGCGATACGAACGATGAAGTTGAAGTTCTCGTCCTCGACCTGCTTTGGCGCAGCTTTTTCCTTTGGCATCTGTTATTCCTCCGAATACGGTATCTCGTCACGTAACAGCTTCAAGTGAAGCAAGACAGATCTGCACCAAAACATGGCCGTTTTGAGAGAAGGAACGGCTGCAGATATCGTCGTCCAACCACTCGCGCATGCGAGTATTTATGTTTACGCTGAACTGCGGATACACTCCCTATTTATAAAGCTTTACTCACGGGACCAGCGGTCTGCGTTCCATCTTCTCGGTCAGGGATACGAGTCATGCCGATGACACCAGAGGTCGGTATTCTTCCTAGATCCGGCGGACATCGTTCTCTCGCGTCAAGAAGAAGGAAACTTGTGGTTTTCGTGTCAAATACGGGTTTTGAATTTGTGGTTTTCGTGTCAAATACGGGTTTTGAATTTGTGGTTTTCGTGCATAAGATGATATATGATACCGTCGATGAAGGTAATGGTAAAATGGAATTAGAGAGAAAGGCATACGGCAAACTGGTCGAATGGAAGGAGGCCAGCAAAGGTTCCACCGCGCTCCTGATCAACGGGGCCAGACGCGTCGGGAAGAGCCATCTCGCCGAAGAGTTCGGAAAGCGGGAATACGAGAGCTGCATAGTTCTGGATTTCGCACAGGATGGTAAAGGCATCAGATCCATGTTCGAGGACGACATGGATGATATGGATCTTTTTTTCAGTAAGCTCTCCGCGCTTAAGATGACAAAGCTCCACGAAAGGAGGTCCCTTATAATACTGGACGAGGTGCAATGCTTTCCGCTCGCAAGACAGAAGATCAAGACATTGGTCGCCGACGGAAGATACGATTACATCGAGACGGGTTCGCTCCTTTCCATAAAAGCCAACGTCAAGGATATCCTCATACCGTCGGAAGAGGTCCGGTTTACACTGAATCCTCTTGATTTTGAGGAGTTCCTGTGGGCCATGGGGGACAGGATCTCGGCTGAATACCTGGAAACGTGCTTCAGGGACAGAAGGCCTGTCGGCGATAGGATACACAAGAACATGATGAACCGCTTCAGAGAGTACATGCTCGTGGGAGGTATGCCGGGAGCGGTATCAAAGTATGCTGAAACGAAGGATTTCGCCGCTGCGGACCTCATCAAGAGGTCCATCCTGGACCTTTACAGGGAGGATATAACAAAATTTGCCGCCGGCTATGAGCGCCGGGTCACAGCGTTATTCGACCGGATACCTTCACAGCTTTCTAAAAAGGAGAAGAAGTTCATCCTGTCATCCCTGGGAAAGAGTGCCAGGTCGCGCACCCACGAGGATGCGTTCATGTGGCTGGCAGACGGGATGATAATAAATCAGTGCTTCAATACAACCGATCCTTCGGCGGGATTGTCGATGAATCTCGATCAGACGACTCAGAAATGCTATATGGCCGACACGGGGCTGCTGGTGACCCACGCCCTGTTCGATAAGGATTACGCTGAGAACACGCTCTACAGATCGATACTTCTTGATAAAATGAACATCAATGAAGGCATGCTCACAGAGAACATCGTCGCCCAGGCCCTCCGGGCGAACAGGCATAAATTATTCTTCTATTCCCGGAGCAAGACCTTGAAAGAGGATCCGGAGACACGTGAGAGCATACCTGAGAGTGCGATCGAGATCGATTTCCTCATAATGAGAGGCGGTAAGATATGTCCGGTGGAGGTGAAGTCCTCCGGATACAAGAGCAACTCATCTCTGGACAGATTTCTGAAGAAATTCGGGAAACGCATCGGACAGCCGTATATGGTGTACACCAAGGACCTGAAGGTCGAGGACGGGCGGGTCTTCATCCCAATATATATGTCCATGTTCCTTTGAGCGTTGCGGATCGGCACTTAGAAGAAGTCAGACAGTTTGCATTTCTTCACTTTGTCGTTGTTGAACAGTGAGTCCATGCTCATCTCCAGGACCGCTATCCTCTGTTTCGTGTACTCCGATAACCCGTATTTCTCACCCATCTCCTTGGAGACGTTCAGGTATTTCTTCACGCTCGCCTCATGCACCGTGAGAACGAGCGTGTTGCCGCATTTGCATTTTCCGGATAACGGGATGCGGCGGTACTTCTCGCCGCATTTGGTGCATCTGACGTTCTGTGCCGAGAAACTTCTCAGGTTACCGGCCATGTCAGGGAGGAAGTGCTTGTCTATCACTCTCGTGGCAACATCCCGCTCGTCAACCGCGCGTATCTTCCTTCCGAGGAACAGCTGCGCGTCCATCTTGTCGGTCATCGTTTCGAGTGTGGTGTACGATGAGTGCTTCGGACCCTCGGATATGTCGTCCGTATCGTGAGTGAAGCCGAGTCCCTCGTACTGTCTTTCGCTGCCGATCCTCTTTCCGACGAGGTCCATGATCCCCTCCACCTCCTTGGGGTCGCGGACATCCGATGCGGCTTTGTAGAATTCCAGCGGATATTCGAACAGACAGTCGACGTTGTGCGCCTCCTTGTCTATCTCGTTCGGGTCGAGCCTCGTGGTAAGGACGAGCGGCGCGTCCATGAGACCGCCGCGCCTGTCAGGGAGGAACTCCCTGGAGAAGTTGATCAGACCGTCCAGCATTAGAATTATACTGTCTTCGTCACCGTCACAGTTCCTCCTTTTCGCGGCGTGGAAGAAAGGGTGCGCGTAGCATCCGCAGGCCTTCGTATAACCGATTATCCTGCACAGTATCCCGCCGGACGTGTGCGGTGCCAGTCCTATGGCAAGATGACCCAGCAGATCGTCCCTGTTCCCGGCGTTGTAGAATCTCTCCAGTCCGTAGTGCTTCTCCAGCATGTCGTCCATGAATTTTGATACCTTCACCATATAGTCGCCGCATGAATCAGCGGGGACGATGTCCTGTACCTTCAGCTCGCATAACTGTTCACAACTTTCGAGCGGCATGCCGCGCATATCGTGCGTGTATCCGAGCTCGTGGGCCTTCTCTAGGCTCAGTCCGACCTCGCGCGGTCTGAAGTGGGTTATCGGAACGTCCGTCATGTCGTAGCGTATCGTCCCGTCCTTGAACACGAACACCTCGTTGGCCGCTCTCAATATACCTTTCTCAAGTGCCTCCGGAACCTTCTTCTTTGACGACAGTCCCTCAACACATTTCAGCTCCTGCGGCGTCATTCCGAGTCGTTTCAATGCGTTCTCATATATCGGCGCTATGTCCACATAGTTCCCTTCGCCCTCGGCGCTCCTCTCCGTCTTTTCGTACTTCGTATGACTGCCGCATTTCTCACAGGATGACATTATGGATCGGGAACCGCATGATGCACATCTTCTGACACCCACGTCTATCTGAACGCCTCTCGGCGCCCCGGCGCCGTCACCCCCGATCTTGTTGTTAGTGGCCTTGCCCACCGATATCGCGGAGTTGATCTCCCTTTTCGACCCGGGGTCGCGGCCAACGGGGAACAACGCATGCACAGGAGGATTCATCTTTCTCTCCTTTGCCTTCTCGGGACGGGCCATCCTGCTGCCTATCCTTGTTATCGCTCTCGGTCTGACTTCAATGCCCATCGCCCCGCTCACCGCGCCCATCGAGTCGTCACCTGCGAACGGTACACGTTCCGCGATACCGTTATCGGATACCGTGAGTCCGAGCCCCTCGATCAGCGGCATCGAGTACGGGCCGATGCATGTCTCGCCGCTGACCACAGTGTGCAGCGCACCGAGATCCTCGAGCGTTCGCTTCGCGGTCGCGTCCTCATTTATGATGAGGCGGCCGTCTGTGAATCTCCCCTTCTTCAATATGACCGATCTCAGTTCCGTCAGTCTGTCCATGTGCACGTCATACCAGAACAGGTTGAACGACGGGTGCAGCGGTACGCCGAGTTCCTTGGACATCGTCTTGGCGCGCTCGTACGAGGGCGACAGCCAATCCGTTGGTAATTCTCCTTTCGCCAGAAGTTCCTGTTTGTGCCAATCCATCGTATAACCGCACGGTACGAGTTTGTGGTTGTTCTCGGAGAACTCCCCGAATGGTATCAGTATCTCACCGATGTCCGTTATCTCTTTGATATCCTTGTATATCTCTTGAACGTCCTCTTTGGTCGCGCACTGTACAAGATCCCCGTTCTTCAGCAAAAGTATCGGACCTTCTATGCTGCCGCACGGTGTAACCGCCCCCGCTTTTCCCGGTCTCTCGATCTTCACCTGCGTACCGAGCGCCGGGAACTCATCGAGAGCGTACATACTCGCGGGGCTGAGCGCGATCGCGGCCAGTCCGCACGTTCTTCCCCTTCCGTATCTCAGGCGGAATCCTCCGACACGGGACGGGTGGCCGAATATGGGCCTCCCGGCGACTATGTCCTTCAGGTACTTGTCCGATGGTTTGATCGCTTTCGAACCGTCATCGGACTCGTCGCTCTTCTTATGCGACAGGAACTCGCCGATGAACTCCCACCCCTCTATCCCGAGGGTCTTCACGTGCTTCTCTATCTTCGCCGCCTTTTGGCAGAGGCCCTCGGCGATCACCAGACATGCACCTCCTCTCACTTTGTTCGTGTCTATTCGCGGCAGGTCCCTGTAACCTGATATCTCCGCATCCTCCGTCCCCTCGCCGTCTATGCACACGGGACAGTTCCTTACGATCAGTTCTATCTCGTCGCGTGCGGGCAGGTACTGAAGGTGCTGGCACTGTTTGTATAACGGAATTTCCTCATGGAATCTCTGCACCTCCGGCTCCGTCGGTATGTAGCGGCCGATGTTCATCTCCTGTCTGACCATATCGGCAATGAGGACGCTCATTGCCTGTCCGGTCCCGCCGGCGGCGCGTATCGGCCCGGCGAATATCAGGTCTATGTACTCGGAGCCGTCCTCGTTCATCTTTATCTTGGTGTCCGCCAATCCTTCCAGCGGCGCGACCAGTATGCCTTCGGTGAGAACCGCAAGACCGACGCGTATCGCCCGGTCTATCGCCTTCTCGCGGCTCTCTGCAGGCATTTTAGCGAACTCCTTCGCGATCAGCAGCGAGACGATCTCCCTGTTCTTGTGCTCCTTGGTAAGTCTTCTGATGTCGTCGGAGACGCCTTCCACGTTCCACAGCTCAAGCAGTTTCTCGACACGGGACGCCAGGTCCTCGGCCTGAGGTATCTCCGTCCTCGGTTGGGGATCCATACCCTTCCCGCGCGCCTTCCTGGCGATGCCGTAGCATACGCCCTTCTTTTTGTTCAATTCTTCGAAGTAGCTCCGCATCCTGTCGCTGCAGACGACCCTCTCGCTCATTCGTCTTCCTCGAAACGTATGCTTCTCAGCGCCTTCAGGATGTTCTCGCGCATCTCCTCCATGTTCTCACCGGTCTGTGCGGAGAATTTGAACTCTTTACTGTCGCTCTTGAACATGTCCGACTTGCTCTCGGCGATCAGCATCGGTACTCCGGGAAACCCTCTTTTCACGGAATCCAGCAGAGAGAACTGTTCCTTCAGCGAATATCCGCATGATTCGGACGGGTCCAGGACGAACACCAGCACATGGGTCAGATACTTCAGCGCAAGAACTGCCTGTCTCTCAATGTTATTGCGGTCCTCGATCGACCTGTCCAGCAGTCCCGGTGTGTCGATTATCTGATATCGTCTCCAGCCGTCCTGTATGTGCCCGATTATTATGCCCTTCGTGGTGAACGGGTACGGGGCGATCTCCGGCTCGGCGGTGCTCAGCGACGATACGAGCATGCTCTTCCCGACGTTCGGGAAACCGGCGATGACCGCCGTCGCGATGTTCGGCTCTATGTTCGGGAGGTTCCTGAACATGTTCTTCGCCCCCTGAAGGAACTCAAGGTCGCCGGATATCTGTTTGAGTATCGATGCAAGACGTCCGTAGAAGCTTCCTCTGAGGCTCTCGACGTTCGACGGATCCTTTGTTCTTCTGAGGCCGCGCAGGCATTCGTTCTTCAGCTTCTCGACCTTGTTCGCGGCCCAGTTCATCGCTCCGAGTGATTTTTTGTATCGGTCTATGCCGATCGTCAGATCCACAAGCTCCGGGAAGAAATCCTCTCCTTTCTCGATCCTCGGAAAACGGTTCACGTATTCGTTCAGCGTCGTCACAACAATGTCTCCTGACGCCGTCACTTTGGCGAGAGCGGTCTTCTTCTTGTGATCGAAGATGGTCGCTCCGCTCTTATGGAGCTTCGACGCCCTGCGGAACGCTTTGTCCATCAGTTCGTCCGATGTAAGTACCGTTGGTATCCCGGAGGCCATGAGACATCATATGGTCATACGATTAAATGTTATTGGGGGCCGCACCGTCCGCGGACGGTCGGGACGCCCGCGCGGGAGGGCGTCCGTACCCTCCTTGAGAAGGAATACCCGCCCGCGGGGCGGGCGGTGAGGTTTCTTCTCTCCGTTACTCATCGCTTCGATCTCTCCAGCGACATCCTGAACAGCCACAGGTCTATGTGCTTGTCATGGTCCACCTTTATCATCGGCGGCACTATGTACGGCGGGATGTCCTCTAGAACGAGTCCTATGTTAACTCTCCACGACCCTCCCGGCCTCCCGATGAGGTTGCTTATCGCAGTTATGTTGCACTCGACCACCAGTCCCGCGGTCACCGAACGGTTCCCAAGGCTGTTCCCGAACACCTTCGGAGTGGTGATTCTTGCGAAGAACATCGTCTGGAAGTAGACGTCATCGCTGATTATCTGTTTCGGCGTCATCCCCGTCGGGTTGTCGATGTTCTTCATCATGCCAGTGATCTGCCCGACCATCCACGTGAGCCCGTCCTTCACTATGTCGCGACCGATGACCAGCGAGAACCGCAGTCCGACATATGCGCTTCCTGAGTAGTCGGTGAACGTCAGCTCAATGAACACCGATGCGCTTACCAGGCAGCTGGCGATCATGTTTATGGCGTTCTGTATCGCAAGTTCCAATGTCCTCTTAAGGAACAGGGCGACACCGTCCGGTCCGATGATCGCCATCTTCATTTCCGTGAGCGCTTGCATACCTGCTCTCTGAAGACAGTCGAACGCAGCCGCCTTCATCGGACTCCCGCCGCCGTACTGCCCTCCGTTGTCCGCTCCCTTGGTGGACTTCTTGAACACCCATTTCGCCGACGCGTCGGTCTCACGCTGCCACGTCTGGTCATCGTCACGGGTGTCGTCCTTGATCGGCGTGCTGTCCACCTGTACGCCCGCGGCGTCATACAATCCTATGGACTCCTTGGTGTTGTTCAGGAACTGTCCCGGGAATGTGATCACGATCCTCTCACCGGGTCCGATGATGGTGTTCTTGATGGTATGCGTCTTTGTGAGGTTGGATGAAGGTATCAGCATGTATCCGTCCAGGTTCACGTACGACCGCGTGGAGTTGTACAGCTCCACCCACTCATTGTCCCTGTCGTTACCGGGCGGGTTCAGTTCGAACTCGTTGATCACCACGCCGTAGACGTACGGAAGATTGTATTTCAGTTCGAGACCGGCGTCTATGCTCCCCTTGACTCCCGGTATCGGTAACGGTATGCTGCTCAACATTGAACCAAGGCCGGGGATGTCGCTCAGTCTGAACTCCATCTCATCGTACTGCACAACATCCGGCGCCACGGCGTATATGTCGGTATCGCGGAACTTCCCGTTCAATTCTATGAGATGTTTCTTCGTCTTCATGAACGGGTCCACGGTGATCTTCAGGTACCACGTCTCCGCTTCGATGGCGACACCGCCGCTGAAGAAGAAGTTCGATGATCTATCCTTCTTGACGTTGATGAACGCGGTGATGTTCACACCGAATATCGGCATTATCAGCTGTATGGTCGTCACGCTCGCGTGATCCTTGAGCTCTCCGAGAATGTCAGTGATTATCTCAAGCCGCATCCCGAACAGGTTGAACCCGAACGTCTGGCTCTTCAGCGTTATCACGAGTGTGGTAATGATGCTGTCGAATATCGATCCCAACACCTTCGAGAGGACGTTCGCGAGGAGCTCCATCGGCTTCATCACGATCTCGAATATCTTCATCAGCATATCGATGACAAGCTGCGCCGCACGCATGACGACCTTCATTATCGCGTGCAGAACGCTCTTGCCGAGTTTGATAAGCTCGTACAGAGGCTCTATGATCGGTCTGAGAAGTTCCACCAACCCCGCGAACAGATCGCCGTAGAGCGTGTCGCTCGCCTCGTACTCCACGCCGGCGAGCTTCCATCCGCTGACCACGGTCACCGCAATGTCAAATTCCGAGTGAGACGTTCCGGCGACGGCCGCATCATACGTGCCGAGCATGTTCATTATCGGCGAGGATGATTCGGCACGGTAGGTCAGGTCCGCTTTCACGAATATCCTGAACAGCGCTGAATACGATGCCTCATCGTCATGGTCAAAACCTACGAAATGGGTGTTCTCGTTATTCTTCGTAGGTGACACTATGGTCACGTCGATGTCCACGTCGCATGTCAGTTTGACGTATGACCTCATTTCGGTCCCGTCCTTCCCGTCAAGGAGGAAAGAATCCTCGTTCGACAGCATGAACGCTCCCGCCAGCGGGTTGAGCGAGGCGAGTTCTGCGATCTCATCCACAAGCTTGACCATCTTGTACTCGAGATACGGGTACATTCCCATCCTGTCAACGCCGTACCTCATGAGCATGGCGATCATCTCCTTGAAGATCATGCTTGTTTTCTTTTCCACGTTGTTCAGTATGTCGCCGAACAGCCGCATCCTCTCATCCACTATCGTCTCGTAATCGTCAATGATCTCCGCGATACCGTCGGAGCGCATGATCTCGTCGACGATATCATCTATCACGGAGACATCGAGCGGCGTTCCGTATTCTTTGTCCATGTATCTTCTGACATAGTCCTCCGCCGTTCTTCTTATATCATTTCTCAATTTGTTCACACCGAACAGGTCGTTCCGGTTCTTTTCCATCATATCGTACATGGTCACGTACAGCATGTCGATGACCTTGCTCTCCATGATCGTGTTCTCCATGAGGTCCTCGACCGCGTTCCGACGAATGTCGAGAGCTTCCCTCACCGCATCGGACAGCGTTCCCGCGAAATCCTTGCTGTCGTACGGATCGCATGCCACCTTTATGACGCCCAGCCCGTACGAGTTGGACATGCCGATCGCTATGGAATTGATCATCCCGTAGACCGCCTCCGAGACGAGGTCGTTGTTCCCCCTGTAGTTCTTGATGAAATCCTTCCAGCCGCCCCAGTTCAGGACGTCAACGTCAGGGTAGGCGAACCACGTCCTGTGCTCCGGTATCGTTATGACCGTACCGTACACATCGTACGTGACGGCGGGTATATCGAACACGTTGTACACCCCGTTGAGAAGATATCTGTAGTCCCGTTCGGGTATCCCGTGAGCGGCCATCGTCTGTGACAGGTAGTCACGGGCGGTCTCCGCTTCGCTTCCGGTGAACACTTTGCACAGCCAGTTGTACGCCCTGTTCAGGGCGTCCGACACCGTGTCGATGATGCTGAGCAGCTTGTTCAGCAGGAGGTAGTCCATCCAGCTCCCGACGAGTTCGTCCACTATGCCGACGAGCGTCTGCGCCAGAACCGCACCGAGGTTCATCTCTATGACCCCGTCACGGAATGCGATGAGCTCCGCAACATCGACACAATCGTACATCGTGAGATCGAACTCATCCGAGGACGATGTCCTCAAGTAGGTGGTTTCAGCCACGGACAGCGCTATACGGTATGCGAGCCGCACATCCTCGTCCGTTATTATCGAATCCGTTCCTTTGTCACCGTGCTCGGATGTAGCTCCGTAACCTGAGAGCACGCGATACTGTGCCAGCGCGGACAGCTGATATGACATCAGCTCCGTTATCAGCGACCACGGGCCGGTGACCGCCTGGTCGAACAGTGCCGCATTCTCGAACAGCATGGGCAGCGCCGACATCCCGTCCGCGCTGATGTACACCGTACGATCCACGCTTCCGGATGACATTGTTATCCGGATATCGGCGGTGCCGTCGGCGCGGAAACACGACGGCATTATACCTTCCTCGGGGCATGCGTCGTCACATGCGACCCTGAGCGCACCGATGCCCATCTCGATGTCATGCGATATCATCGTCACGACAGCGCCCGCAGCCTTCATCGGGAATTGAAAATCTATCCAATCGCTGAGACGCGCGTCGAATTTATCGAATCTCGCCTCCAGCCCGTCATCTGAGGCGTCGCGCCCGATACCGAGTATGATGTCGCCTATCCCTCTCTCCAGTGCTTCTCTGACCTCTTTCTCCGCGTCCCCGACCGCATACATCTCATCATGCATCGAATCCATGTTGCTCTGCACCCGATCTATGCCCGCGGCCACCACGCCGTACATCCCTGCGAGCACCATCAAGGTGACGGCTATCATCGCAAAAGGCATCTGACCCTTGTTCCCGCGCTTACCCCGCGCTGTTCTCTGTATCATGATAACATACTTCGTCCGGAGGTTTATAATGGCCCGGGACTACAGTTAGTATAACTCACGGCTCGGGTGCCCGTACTAAAGTATTATATGCGCTAAGGCCAATAAAGCGGAAGAGCAACATGACCGCTAAAGATTATGGGGTCCCGAAAGGGCTTCCCAAACAAACCACGTCCATTTGCCCCGAATGCAGACAGCTGCTTACGGCAACGCTTTCGGAGAGGGACGGAAAGGTCTACATAGACAAAGAGTGCCCCGAACACGGTTCGTTCAGCGACGTCTACTGGTCGGACGCGGAACTGTTCCTGAGAGCGGAGAGATATGCGTACGACGGTATCGGGTTGATCAATCCGTCGGACAAGTCCTCCGGAGGAAGGAACGTGAACGTGGTGATCGGCGATAAGCCGTTCGAGATGCTTACATGCACGGCGCTTGCGAACATAGACCTGACGAACAGGTGCAACATGCGCTGCCCGATATGCTTCGCGAACGCGAACCAGTCCGGCTACGTGTACGAACCGGATTATGACACCGTTGTCAGCATGCTGAAGGCCCTCAGGGCCGAGAAGCCCATAAAATGCACTGCGGTACAATTTTCCGGCGGAGAACCGACCATATATCCGAGGTTCGTCGACATCATCAAGAAAGCCAAGGAGCTTGGGTTCGCACAGGTGCAGGCGGCCACCAACGGTATCGTCTTCGCCAAGGACTTCGATCTTCTGAAGAGGTCGCAGGAGGCCGGCCTCAATACGATATACCTTTCGTTCGACGGTGTTTCGGACGATATATACCTGCAGGCGAGGGACAGGAAGATGTTCGACATCAAGCTGAAGGTGCTCGATAATCTCAGAAAGCTCGAAAAGCCGCCGTCTGTCGTACTCGTCCCGACGATCGTGAAAGGGCTCAATGACAAGCAGATAGGCGATATCATCAATTTCGCGCTGAAGAACTCCGACGTTATACGGGCGGTCAACTTCCAGCCGGTGGCGTTCACCGGACGCATATCGCGTGAGGAACTCTCCAAAGGAAGGTTCACGCTGCCCGACCTGATAAGGGAGGAGGGCGAGCAGACCGGTTACACAACGAGGGACGACTGGTTCCCTGTGCCCATAGTCGCGCCTATATCGAAACTCGCGTCAATGCTGCTCGGTGAGAATAAGGTGACATTCACAACGCACCCTCACTGCGGTATAGCCACATACCTGTTCCAGATCGGTGACGGTAAAGTGGTACCGATGACCCGCTTCATAGACGCGGAGAAGATATCCAAGGGATTCAATGAGATAGCGACGGAGACGGCGGCGGCAATGTCCAAGATAGAGGACCGCTACGTCGACGGGACGGTGTCCGATGAGTTCCGTGCTGCCCATCTGGAGGCGTACAAGTCCGGTCTCAAGGTGAAGGAGGGATACAAGATACTCAAGCTGCTGAACAGCTGCATCATCGAGAGCGAGCTACCCGGTGGGATGGACAAGAAGAAGTTCACCAGGAGCATCAGAGCGGTCATGAGCGACAAGAGCAAGGAGACCCTTGCGGCGTTCTCATGGAAGATGGTGATGCTCGGAGGGATGCACTTCCAGGATAACTACAACTATGACGTTGAGCGTGTGAGGAGGTGCGGCGTCCACTACGCCACGCCTGACCTCAGGGTGATACCGTTCTGCGCGTACAACGGAGGTCCGGAGTACCGCGCCGAGGTGGAGAAGAAGTTCTCGGTCCCGCTGGAAGAATGGAAGAAAAGGCACGGGGACGAACATTGTTAGGTGAACATCATGAAAGTTTCATACGATAAATGCCTGCACTGCGGATGCTGCGTGGGCGCATGCCCGAAGAATGCGATATATTTGAACGACTACGTGCTCGAGTTCAACGAGGACTGTAACAGATGCGGTCGCTGTGTCAAGCTGTGCCCTGTGGGCGCGCTCGTGATGGAGGCGGTGAAATGAACAAACTTGAATGCGACATAGTCGTGGTCGGCGGCGGTCCCGGAGGGAGCATGGCCGCGAAGTTCGCCGCGCTCGGCGGACTGAAGGTAATAATGATAGAGAAGAAGGCCGAGATCGGTTCACCGCTCAGATGTGCGGAAGGCGTATCAAAAAAATGGCTGGAGGAGGTGGGCGTCAAGCCCGACCCGAAGTGGATATGCGCCGACATGGCCGGTGCGACGATAAGGTCGCCGAGCGGATACACGTTCCAGCTCGATGAGAGCAAGGCCGGCTCCGAGGTAGGTTACGTATTGGAGAGGCATCTGTTCGATAAGGCATTGGCAGAACAGGCCGCGGCCGCCGGTGCGAAGATAATGATGCGCACCGGATGCACCGGCGTGATCATGAAGGACGGCAAGCTCGCCGGGATCAAGGCGAGGAGCATGGGCGATGAGATAGAGATATACGCCAAGTGCATCGTCGCCGCGGACGGTTTCGAATCGCAGGTGGCGAGATGGGCCGGTCTTGACACTACATTGCAGGCGAAGGACATCGACACGTGCATCCAGTACAGGATGACGAACATCGACATAGACCCGAAGTACTGTGAGTTCGTGATAGGTTCCGCCGCACCCGGCGGATATGTATGGATATTCCCGAAGGGCGACCGCATAGCTAACGTCGGCATAGGCGTACAGGCGGCGAAGTGCAAGATCGGTGCCGATCCGAAATATCATCTCGACAGATACATTCAGAGCGACCCGCGTCTGAAGGACGGTCAGATACTCGAGATAGTGGGCGGAGGGGTATCCACCTGCCCCGGACTCGATGAATCGGTGGCCGACAACCTGGTCCTGGTGGGCGACGCGGCGAGGATCATCGACCCGATCACCGGCGGCGGTATAGCGCACGCCTGCAGAACGGGGATGTACGCCGGTAAGGTGTTGACGGAGTGTGCCAAGAAGAACGACTTCTCGAAGGCGGCGCTGCAGCCGTACGAGAAGATGTGGCGCGACCGCTTCGAGGACAAGCTGTACCGCAACTGGATGGCCAAGGAACGCTTCGCTTCACTGTCCGACGAGATATTGGATGATCTGGTAAAGATGATGGGCGATGCCGACATAGGCGAGGTGAACGTCCACAATCTGCTGAAGGCGGTCAAGGAGAAATACCCGCAGGTGGTCGAAGGGTTCGAGGAACTTATCTGAGAACGCGGCCGAAAAACCCTTTCCTTTACAATTTTTAATTCTTATGTTCCGTCATCGCGCCCGGCTCGCCCGTCCTGACGACGAACGGGGTACCGCCCCTGGATGTTATGGATCCGCAGACCTTCTCCGGTTCGTCGGTCAACGCTATCATACTTCCGCCGCCCCCGGCACCGGTGAGCTTGGCGCCATACGAATGTCTGAGCGACGCATCCACTAGTTTGTTCAGTTCGTCGCATGATACGCCGAGTATCGAAAGCAGTTTGTGATCGTCCGTCATAAGCTTACCGAGTCTTACGAGATCGCCCTTCCTGAGAGCGGTCATCCCCTCCTCGGTCACCGTTCCGATCTCGCCTATTATGTCATCTGCGAACCTGCACTTCTGTCTGTATCTTCTCACCTTCTCAACGAGAGGTCCGGTCGGTGCGTGTATTCCCGTGTACCCGACAACGATGGTCATCTTCGGTATCGCAAGGTCCCTAACGGACCAGGTGTTACCGTTCATGGTGATGTCCCACAGATGTTCGCCGCAGTTCTCCGGGCCGTTCACGGCTATGCCCATTCCGTGAGTGCTTGCCGATGTGTCTATGGGACTTGCCCTTCCCTGCACCTCGTATTCGGTAAGGAACGCATCCGTCGCCAACCTCTTGTCGTCGGCAGCGTCCGATGAGTACAACGCTTTCAGGAACGCTGTCGACAGCGCCGCGGATGATCCGAGACCGGATCCCGGAGGTATCTCGCTGGTGGTCTCTATGCGCATCGGACCCGGACTACGTCTCATCATCGATACGAGATACGGATGTTTGTCCGGGTCGAACGACCTTCCGTTGACGGTCGTCTCGTTGTAGGGAGTGAGCGTGCAACGTATCCTGCGGTCTATCGCAATGGCCACGGCCGGTTTTCCGTAGACCACTGCGTGTTCGCCCAGTACGATCAGCTTACCGGGTGCGGACGCTGTCACACGGCTCATCTGTTCAGTCCGTACCTGCTGAGCGCCTCGGCGATCGCGTCGTTGGGACTTCTCCCGCCGAGCTGCTGCTTGCCGATGGTCCACCATTTCTCTTCCTTCTCGACGACGGCGGCCTCGAACTCCTCGTCGCTGCCGTAGTCCTCTCTCTTCATTTTGGACACGACCTCGAAGTTCGTCTCCAGAAGATCGACGTTGTACCTCTGGTTCACAGCGGAAAGCGCCATCATATGGTCGAGACAGTACGAAAGGTCAAGTGCCTCCTCGTCCGGAAGCGATTCGAACACCATGTCGAGCGTCGAATGCACCGCCATCATGAACAGGAGCTCGCGCTTCGCCTCCTCCGGCATGTCCTTCTCCTCGTCTATCTGTTCCACCGCGGAACTGAGCCACAGGTCCCTCAGCAACTGCGTCCTTTTCGGGTTCTTGCCCCATATCTGTTCCTCGACCGGTATCTCGACATCGTCGAACAGGTCGTTTATCGTCTCATCGTTATTGTTCTTCGTCATGATCTCATCTCCTTTGCGATATTTTCGAGAATATCCATTCCCCTACTTATCTTATCCTCGTCCGCCGCGTACGAGAACCTCAGATGACCCTCTCCGTAGGCACCGAACGCGGACCCCGGTACGCATATGAGCCCGTTCTTGGCGAGTCTCATCGCGAACTCCTCTGATGTTACGTCATATGAGAACTCCGGGAACGCATAGAAGGCGCCCTTCGGCGCCTCCATCCGCATACCGTCGATGCTGTTTATCCTGGACGTTATGAGGTCCCTTCTTTTCCTGTAGATGGACCTCACATCGTCCAGATAGGCGTTCACGGACGGCATGGCGCCCAATATCCCGTGCTGCGCAGGCGTGTTAGGGCATGCGCACATGTGGTACGCCATCTTTGTTATGTCGACGATCGCCTCCTTCCCGGCGGTTATGAATCCGAGCCTCCATCCGGTCACGGCCATCATCTTGGAGAAACCGTTCACGACCACTGTGTTATCTTCCGCCATGAACGTTCTGTGCTTCCCGCCGTAAACGAACGGCTCGTAGACCTCGTCCGATATTATCGTGATGTCCTTGTCAGCGGCGATGTCACGCACCGCCTTGAACGCCTCTTCGCCAAGTACTCCTCCGGTAGGGTTCGACGGGAAGTTGAGGAAGACGGCCTTGGTGTTCTTTGTGATCTTCCGTTGTATATCGTCGGTGTCCGGCTGGAAGTCATCTGTCAGCCTATATTCTATGGCCTTCCCGCCGGCCAGCGCCGTGTGCGGCCCGTAGACCACGAATCCGGGGCTCGGTATCAGCGTCTCGTCACCAGGGTTGACGATGGACTGCGTTATCATCATCAGCGCCGTTGTGCCGCTTGGTGTGATCATAACATTCTCAGCGGCGATCCCGTGCTCGGCGTACCTCGATGCGACCGCTTCCCTCAGCGGCATTATGCCGGGCGTGGGGCCGTATCCGTTCATTCCTTTCATTGCGGCATCGTTCATTCCCTTGAGCGCCTCCTCAGGGGGACGCACGTCCGGCTCGCCCAAACTCAGGTTCACCGAGTCGGACGAGGCGAGATCGAACATCTTCCTTATCCCGGAGACGGGTGCGTTCCGCAGTCTATCGGATATCCTCATGTCCTGCCGATGATGGTACGTGCATATTAGGTTTTACCCCCCGGCGGATACGGGAAAGGCAGGTTGTATCGTACATCTCCGACCTCATCGTCAGTATCCGCATACTGTCATAACGGATGCTGGCTATTGTGTCTGCGTACAGTTCGCGAACATCGCCGCACACGGCCGGCCCGGCTGTTCCCACAAGAACGAGCGTTTAATATTTTCGTTGTCCCGACCGTTTTTTCCCAAAAGGTATTATAAATACAGAACGGCTTTACCCTTTAACAGCAAATGGAGCTTGATCTACTCAAGTTTGCCCGGGAGCCGTTAAGAGGTGAGACACTATGGGATTCAAAACAGACTGGTCGAAATACGCTGCCCACAGCATGATAATGAAGCCGAAAGCGCCGCAGTACGGCAACACGCAGCTCGGAATAGCGATGACGAAGGCGTTAGCAACCCTCGATGACAGGGAGAAGGCAGGTAAGATAAAACCGGCCAACGCGAACGCGTACAAGGGAAAGATCGACTCTCTGAAACCACTGATCGGTGTGGATGAGGACAGCGGTCTTCTCCAGGTCGCTCAGATAATCGGCTCGATCAACAGAGCGCTGTGAGCGGAGCGGAGCGTCAACAGGGCAAAAGCCCTTCGCAACATATTGGACGAATGGAAATGCGCAAAGCAATGGACATGAGTCTGATATACACATTCTTCGACGCGGCCAATCTGCAAAGGTGGAACGATCACCTCCGCCCCACAAATCTCACTGAATTGGATAAGCAGGCGCACAAGATGGTCATAGCGTGGGTGCTCGCGAAATTCGACGAGACCGAGAAGGATGAAAAGGTGGATTGGAGAGAGTTGATAGAACATGCGATCTTCTCTTTCATCCGGAGGACGATACTGACAGACCTGAAACCTCAGTTGTTCCACCGCATAGTCAAAGAACGTGAGAAGGAGATGAATGACTTCGTTCTGCGTGAGTTCGACGAACGCATCCCGCGGATAGACGAGGGATTCAGGGAGCGGTTCGTGATGTACCTGAACAGGGACGGTATGTCACGCGAGGACAGGATACTGAAGGCGGCCCATTACCTTGCGACTGCGTGGGAGTTCAAACTTCTTCACAAGGCGAATCCGACGATGTTCGGCATCGACCGGACGAAGGAGGAGATAGATCGTCAGATACGTGAGTTCGAGGACATCAACGGCGTGAAGAGTTTACTGTTCGCAAAGGACACGTTCGACTTCATCGACCTGTGCGGTCAGCTCAGGTTCCAGAAGAGATGGGCACGCGTCCCGCGCGTGCCGGAGACGACCGTACTCGGTCATATGTTGTTGGTGGCGAACATGATCTTCCTGCACGACCTGGACACAAAGGCGGATGATGCGCGCATGTACAAGGATTATTTCACCGCGCTGTTCCACGACATCCCGGAGGTGCTGACCAAAGACGTGATAACGCCGATAAAGACGAGCATAGACGGTCTTGACGAACTTTTATCGGAATATGAGAGGGAGATGGTCTCAACCACTCTACTTCCTCTGCTCCCGAAGGAATGGCATATGGAGTTCCTGTCATTGGTCGACAACCCGTTCGGCAACGGGGACGGAAAGGCGATCAAGGTATGTGACACCATGGCCGCGTACATGGAGGCGTACGTCTCCGAACGTTACGGGATATCGTCCGGAGCTCTCTCAAAAGGTAAGGATGAGCTCAGGGCGAGGCTGCTCTTGAGCGACGCAGGGATAGACACCGCGGAACTGATCGCAAGACTCGAAGGGATGGACATCTAACCGATGATGCTCTGACCCTTCATGTACGGCCTGAGTGCCTCAGGTACGGTGACCGTACCGTCCTTGTTCTGATAGTTCTCCAGCACCGCGACCATCGTCCTGGGCAACGCCAGGCCCGATCCGTTCAGTGTGTGGACGAACTCGCTCTTAAGATGCGGTTCCGGGCGGAATTTTATTCTTGCTCTCCGCGCTTGGAAGTCGGTGCAGCATGAGCACGAGGACGCCTCCAGCCAACCCTTCCTTCCGGGCGCGTACAACTCGAGATCATAACACTTGGCGGCCGAGAAGCCCATGTCGCCGGTGCACAGCAGCAGCGTGCGGTAAGGGAGCCCCAATCCTCTGATCACTTCCTCGGCATCGTTCCTGAGCGTCTCGAGTGCGGTGAACGAATCATCGGGATGGACGAACTTCGCCATCTCGACCTTGTTGAACTGATGTACCCTAACGATACCGCGCGTGTCCGAGTGGCGTCCGGCCTCGCGCCTAAAGGACGGGAGGTATGCTGTGTAAGATATAGGAAGCTCGTTCCGTTCGAATATCTCGTCCTGATGCAAATTCGTAACAGGAACTTCAGCGGTGGGGTTGAGCCACATGTCATCCCTCTCCAGCCAGTACATGTCATCCTTCAGGTTCGGATACTGTCCGGTGCCGATGACCGCCGTCCTGTTGACCACGGCGGGCGTGAATATCTCTCTGTAGCCTTGATCATGATGCATATCCAGCATGTAATTTATCAGCGCACGCTCAAGTCTGGCACCGTCCCCTTTCAATACATAGAAACCGCTCCCTGCGACCTTCACTCCTCTCTCGAAGTCTATCAGATCGAGAGACTCGGCGATCTCGAAGTGCTCCTTGGGATCAAAATCGAATTTCGGGATGCTGCCATGTTCCATGACCACGACGTTATCTTCCGCATCCTTCCCGACGGGGACGCTGTGATGCGGCATGTTAGGTATGTTAAGTACGCACTCATCGCGTATCCCGTCAAGTTCCGCGAGCTTCGTATCAATGGTCGCGATCTCATCGGATACGGCGCGCATCTCATCTATCTTCGTCTTCTTGTCGCTGCCGTTCAGTTTGGGTATGGTGACGGACACCTCGTTCCTCAGTTTCCTGAGCGCGTTCCCCCTTTCCGTGAGCGAACGCCATTCGCCGTCCGCGGCGAGGAACGCATTCAGACGCTCGTCCGTTTGGTTACGGTTCCTGAGCATAGTTCTGATAGATTCGGGATCCTGTCTTATGATGTTGACGTCGAGCATGAGGTCACCTCAGAACTTCTTCTGCGAAAGAGATGTCCACGTTCTCTTGTCGGTGAGTATGACAACATTCCCGCGCGTGTCGACGATCACGGAATCCGTCGCCTGTGCCAGAGCACCGGCGATATCGGCCGTCTCCGATTCGGAACTGGGGAGAACTTTGATCTTCACGATGCGGTGCGCCTTTATCTGTGTCCTCAGTTCCTCGAAGACGCCCTCCTTCAACCCGTCCTTGCCGACATGCAGCGTCACGACTATATCATTAGCGCGCCGCATTATCTCCTTTCTCGCTTCCTTCTCGGTCATCCTTTCTGCTCCTTTAGGTAAGGGACCCTTTTGATGCATCCGCATTCGGTGCACCTCATTATCACCTTGTGGTCCCTGAGGCGCACGGTGAACGTTCCCGGCGCCATCGGTGTGAGGCATGCTTTGCAGTATATATGCCACTTTGGTATCTTCGTCTTCGTCCTCATGCTTATGCGCCTCGCGAGATCGACATAACGTCTCGCCAGGTCAGCATCTCCGTGCGCCGCCTGCTCCTCGGACATGCTCATCAGCTTGGTGATGCGCGTATTCGCTATATTCGTGATCTCAGAGCGGCTCACTCTCTTGGACATGATGATAAGCCCATGGTCAACCGTATATTAACTATTCCGCCTCGCCGGTGAGTTTGCGCAGTATATCCCTGACCTCGGTCTCCTCGTCCGACAGCTCCTTTCCGCCATAGGAAAGATAGTTGTCGCAGAGGAACACGAAGTAATCGTGAAACCCGGCCACGGCGGTGTCCCAGTCCTTGTCCGAGGACGATATCCCGAGGTCAGGGTAGCCGAGCTTCCACATCGACGTTCCGACGTCATATCTGACGGCAGCTTCGATCCCGACGACCAACGGAACATCCCGGTCGGCGGATATCATGTGATTGAACGCGATCTTCTCGAGCGCACGGACCGCTGAGACATCGTGGACCTCCGAAAGACCACCGTCCTCTGAATATCTGGCGATACCTTTGAGGACGACCGCGCTGCCGGCAAGTCCGGATGCATCGTTCTCGATGTCCTTGGATAGGAAGGATATCTTCGCACGGTCACCACCCGCGGTGAAACCGTATATCGGTACGTTCCTCTTAGTGTTCACGGCGGTCAGTATACCGCCGACGACCCTCTCGGCGGCCCTGGCGTCCTTCTTCAGATATGCGCTGAATTTTTCGAGATCGAGCGGTACGAACTTCTTCTCCTCGCCGCCGGAGGAGAACATGAGGGTATATCCTCTCTCGAGGCCCATATGTTTCGACAAGTGAATAAGATCGTTCAGGACCATGCACCTGTACCGCGGATCCTTGAAATTATCCTCCATCCAGTACGGTCCGGACCCGGAACCCATCTTGTCAAGCGTGAGCGCCAGCAATGACGACGCTTTGTCCATGAGAGCACTCTTTCCCTTCCCGGTGGATGTCTTGAACGAGATGCCACCGCTGTCGGGGTCAATGAATAACGTGAACCTTTCGGTAAGGACTCCGGATGGCCGGTCATGTGAGCCGAACTCCTCCGCGATCAACGACTCACCGATGTGATTGAGCAGCAGCTGAATGTCGAACATGACGTCCGACGCAACGGCTATAGGTATTCGCTTGTCTTCCTTTTCCGATCTGACGGTTATGCTGAACATTTCGATCCCATCCGAATGTGATACGTGTATCGGTAACATATTATATGAATGTCCTCGGTTGAAATGCCCGTTCTAACGAGGTCCGCGGAATGCGCACGCAGGAACAAAAACACATATAGTAGGGATATACGGACGCCCGTCGTTCATCCGAAGGCGGCGGAAAAGCAACAGTCCTTAAATATGTCCTGAGGATTGTCTGCTTTAATTCAGGTAATTACCGGTGGTATAAATGGCGAGAAAGCCCGCATTGATGTATAGGCAGGTCAAAGGTCAGGCATTCACCCGCAGGGAGTATATGGGTGGTGTTCCGAACAACAGAATATCGCAGTACGACATGGGAAGCTCATCCGACTTCCCGATAACGTTGACGCTGAAAGTGGAGAACCGTGTACAGGTAAGGCACACGGCACTGGAGGCCGGACGTATCGCTGCGAACAGAGTTATGAGCAAAAGAGCGGGTGTCGCCAACTATCACATGAAAGTGCGCGTATATCCGCACATGGTCCTCAGGGAGAACAAATTGGCCACGGGCGCAGGTGCGGACCGTGTGTCCTCCGGTATGAGGAACGCTTTCGGTAAGAACGTCGGCACCGCCGCAAGGATGGATCACGACCAGGCGATACTCACTATCTGCTGCGGTCCCGCTCATTTCAACCTCGCGAAAGAAGCGCTCTGGAAGGCGTCGATGAAGTACCCCACCCCTTGCTATATCGATATAGAGAAGGGGAAGGAGCTGGTACCGTAAATGTTCGACCTTCGTCTCGACGAGATAGTTGAATGGATCCGCGGGAAAGGTCTGTCCTCCGTGGCCGTTCAGCTGCCGGAGGGGCTGAAGGTAAGGGCACTGGAGATCGCCGATCACATATTTTCCAAAGCAGGCGTCCCCGTAACGATATTGGGGGATCCCTGCTATGGATCGTGCGATGTCCGCGGCAGTCACAGGAAGATAGCCGACGGTCTTGTTCATTTCGGGCATGCGCACATGCCGTCCGTCCCGGTCGATGAGAACGTTCTTTTCATAGAGGCGACGGTTGATGTGGACGTCGATGAAGGTATATCGCGGATCGCTCCAAGCCTTCCCGAGAGGATAGGATTGCTGGCGACCGTGCAGTACATAGGTGCGCTCAACGACGCGAAACGTTCCTTGGAGGCGCGCGGAAAGAAAGTGGTCATCGGTAAGGGCGATCCGAGGCTGAAATACGACGGCCAGGTGCTCGGGTGCAACTACAGCGCCGCCGAATCGGTAGCGGACGAAGTTGATTGTTTCCTCTTCATAGGCGAGGGCGAGTTCCACCCGCTGGCGGCCGCGTTGGGCATAAAAAAGGAATTGTTCATGTTCAACCCGCTCACGTACGAGCTGAGAGCGGTAACGGAGTCGAGGGACCGCATAATGAGGAAGAGGTTCGCAACGATCGAGAAGGCGAAGCAGGCGGATTCGTTCCTTGTCATCGAGTGTATGAAACCGGGACAGAGAAGGACGGCGGTCGCCGACGACATGATGCGGAAGATAATCGCAGCGGGCAAGAAGGCGTATAAGTTATCGTTATACGACGTCACGCCGGAATGGCTGCTCGCGTACAGGGTGGACGCGTACGTCAGCACCGCATGCCCCAGACTGGCAATGGACGAGTCCGCGAGATTCGAAAAACCGATACTGACGCCGCCGGAGGCGGAGATCGTGTTGGGTATCCGTGAATGGGAAGACTACCGGTTCGACGCGATACGCGATCAGTGACCCAATCATCAGAGGATGACCTGATCATCGATTAAAATGAAGAAAAGGAGGAACGGGCATCCCTACCGTTCCTGTTAAAGTCTATCGTCCTATTCATCCGACCTTGGTATGACGTTCTCAGTTACCTCAGGACCTCCTTCAAGCCTCCAATATCCAGACGGTCGAAACACCGTCCGTGTACGTCAGATAACCTTCTTTCGTGGTGATCTCCTTATGATCCTCATGACCTAACCAGATCTCATAAACAAATACAAGCCGATAGTGCAGATATATGTACACACTGTCCTCGCCATTGACGTTCAGTTCACCATCTATGGTAACGCTGCCGCCATGCTCTGCTTCGACACCCGTAGCCTGGTGGCCGTTCACAGTGATGTCACCGTCGACGACGATCTCGGATCTATTCAATAGGACGCCCGTACTACGATCACCGGTAGTGACAAGATCACCATTCAAGGCAATTTTACCGTTCAATTCTGCACAGATGCCGTAACTATCATCGCCATTCACAGTGATATTGCCGTTGATGACGATCTCGGATTCATCTGACATGACGCCTATGGCCATATGGCCAGTAACGGTAATGCTACCATTAAGGGTAACTTTAACGCCTGAATATGTCCAGATGCCGCTGCTCTCCTCGCCGCTTACGGTGATATTGCCGTTGACGGTAGCTTCACTATCGAATGCTGCAGAGATGCCGCAGCTCCACTCGCCTTCGGCCGTGATGTTACCGTCGACAATTATCATGGAATGATTACCAACAAATACGGCTGTACAGCCGGATGTGATGTTGCCGCCGACAGTCATCATGGAATAATTTTCAACGTATACGCCTCCATCGCTGGCCGTGATGTCACCGCCGACAGTCATCGTGGAATGATTTTCAATATATGCACCTATACCGTCGGCCGTGATGTTACCAGTGACCGTGACCACAGTAGAATTCGAAATACCTACGCCACAGGAGTATGTGCCGCCATACATGTTAATGACGGTGATGTCACCGTTGACGGTAATGGCATTATCACTGCCATATGAATAGATGCCGTGGCCATTATTACTGTTGACGGTGATATTGCCGTTGACGGTA
>Ga0131853_10004269_pt1 | contig 25595 bp, 14 predicted proteins | sample TergutLab28metaG_FD_92764 | JGI IMG/M metagenome (GOLD analysis project Ga0131853, IMG submission 92764) | Labiotermes labralis P1 segment gut microbial communities from Petit-Saut dam, French Guiana - Lab288 P1 (version 2) (version 2) | ecosystem: Host-associated > Arthropoda: Insects >... | reverse complement strand
TCAAATACATCCTTCAAAGATAGTCACAGAAACCTTATGAAATTCCTATCCCAGGTAACTGGTTAGCGGATTTTTCGAAGCAGACGAGTTCTGCCTTCTCTCCCTGTCAGCAGAAACACATTGATCTGCCCGCAATTTAATTCGCACACTGTCCTGACTTGTAGTATCGGACTAGACTGGCTAATGTTACTTGCGGCTGAAGATTGAATCTAGAGGGCCAAGGAGAGATGAGGTCACAGGCAAGTGAAGAAAACTACACATTGGTTTGCTTAATGTTCTGTTTCCAAAACTAAATATTTTTCGAATGGTAAAATCGATAAAAAATAAATGGGCGTGGCATACGGTCCTATGGAGTTGATGAGAGGCCTATACACAGTTCTGTTCGGAAAACCGAGTGAAAGAAAGCAATATTGAAACTCAGAATATGATGGGACAATAATATTAAGATAGAACTTCAGTAAGTGGGACGTGGGGATTTAGTAGATAAGCTTGTACCTCGGGAACGGAAGTGACGTCACAGCTCACGTGATATAAACAAATATGGCGACAGAGTCAACGATCTCTAGACCGGAAGTGACGTAGTATGTCAACAAAGATGGCGGCCGACATTGCACCAGGCTGGCACGTGGTGTAAATAAACGTAAATTTAGCCTCTGACATGTAAACAAATATCGTAGAATTTCAACAAATATGGCGGATAGCCTTGCCCCAGGCGGTCACGTGGTGTAAATAAACCTAATATTCACCTCTGATATGTAAACAAATGACGTAGTATGTCAACAAACATGGCGGCGGGGTCAATGTACTCTCGGTCCCGTGGTGTAAATAAACCTCTGGTATGTAAACAAATGACGTACTATATAAAAAAAATGGCGGTCGCGTCAATGAACACTTGGTCACTTGGGGTAAATAACCTCTCGGTCACGTGGTGTAAATAAGCTTTTGATATGTAAACAAATGACATACTATGTCAACAACATGGCGGCCGCTATTATTTTGAATGAGCTTTAACTTAACTTTAACGTCTGCCATTTTTCCAATATGGCTACTAGCGCGGTATTTTTTAATTTGTTCTAACTTTAAAGTCCGCCATTTTCCAATATGGCAGCCAACGCGGCACTTTTAAATTAATCTTAACTAACTTAAAAGTCTGTCATCCATACAGCAAGCCAACTGTTTCTGCATATTGTTAAAAAATTTTGTCTTTAACCCCCTCATTCCAGGCCGAAAATTGAGGTCGTTCATCAGCAGACACAACGTCTGCCCCATAGAACTTGGGTTCGGGATGAGAGTCCACATAATCTAAATTGTTGGCAGTGTTGAAGAAGTGGGGATAATGCCCCATCTTACATGTGAGGTCGAATGATTTGGGCATGTTCTTTAGACTCATTGGTAAATAGTTAAGTGAATCCAGAAAGTGGAGATTCTCGACAACCATACTAAGAATTTTGCTACCTTCCATTATCAATTGCAGGGTCCATCTCAGTTCAAGAAACCTTCTAAGGAGAAACTGCGCGTCGTATCCACGAGATTTGTGTGAAATAACATAAACTTTATCAGCGAATGGTCGGGACTGCCTGAGATAGTCAATAAATTTACCTACGGGTTCTTGCCAGAACTCATGGACACGCTTTCCACACTGTTCACAATCGACAATCATATCATCCACGGCTTCACGCTTAGAACACATTTGTTGAGCACATATGAAGTTCGGGACGTGTTCGAAAGACCCATTACGCTTCTCAAGGTCTTGTGTGCATTCCGTATCGAAGAAAACGTACAAATCTTGTCCGACAACTTGCTAGGCTTCAGTGGAGCCGCGTAGCAAAAATGGTCTGAAGGTTGCTTCTTATTACAAATATTACAAACTTTCTTGAAACATACATGTTCGAATCAGCTGTTACTAAAATATTACAATTTCGGCATACTTGTCTCCACCGACAGACTAGCTTGCCTTTCGCTTTGAGGTTTAAATGATTCTGAAAACATTTCTCACTGAGAAACCGTCCGTTGCATGTACCGCAATACTTGATCTGATCCTCGGTACAGGGTGGTGTAGCAGTAAACTGGGAGCAGAATTTGTCATATTTGTGCCGAAAGTCATATAATGTATCATACCCGTTACATATTTACTGTTTCGCCATAGCACCCTTAATGTTGGTAATTACATTGTAGTGCTCATTGTTACGATATATAGTAAATGTAATTTATTAACCGAACGTGAATTTCCTCTAAACATGACCCTATCGGGGCTCAAACCATCAAAAACAATAATTTTGTAGTCCGAAAGGTGGTCTTGAAACTGCCGAAGTTCCTCAAAGCCTCCGCCGTTAAACAGATCCAGACCGGAAGCCTTCAGGATATCTTCAACAGGTTCTTTAAAACCTAACAGTGTCTTTATGTTTGGTATTTTGGGTCACCATTAACACGAGCCATAGCGATAATTAGTGCAAAAGCCAAACAATTGATAGCCGCCTTAACTGTAACGATATTCTTTTAATAGCACTCATCACGTCCAAAGACCGCCCCTTCGTCTTTTCAGCCCTTTAACCGTTACCAGCAGGCATCCTAACATGGTTCAGATGCACTTCGAGACGATCACTCAGGCCGAATCGTGCATTACTATGAATCACCTTTCCGACTACGGCCCAGAACAGATCAGGTTTAAGCTGGTCGCGGCGACGTAAACTAATGCCAACCACTTTATCCTCGACATTCTCAGTATTGCGGATTCTCAAACCCACCAAATCTCTATCCGGCACGTCATTGACTAGATAATTTGTCAATGCTGTAATGCATTCCTTTAGATAAGTACCAGGGTTTTGTTCTTCAACCGGAGAATTAAATTTGATTATCAGACAACAACCGGTCGCATTAAATTTTGGAAAAGCTTTTAATGTCTCATCCAAAATCCTAAATGGTAGCTTGTCCGACAACAGGTTGTTGCCACTAGTAGAGGTTAATTCTTCCCTGCTACAGAGGGGGTCTGAGCAGATGGAATAGCTCTCTCCCTACTGAGAAACACTTTCTTAGCCATTATATTTTAATTAGTAATAATAGCACTTAATTGAGTATTAAATATTGTTCCGTAAACTGTTGCAGGCAGCAGGTATCACGACTGGTATCAAACTCACTAGCGTTGACAGGTCTCTTACAAAGCAGCTTGTTATCGAAGCAGAGATGTCATCAATTCGGAAACCTGGTTCAGAATATTTCAGTAGGGATTTGGGGATGACATTTATAGCTCACCCCTAACAGGTTTGGTCTGATGGGTGAAAGTTAAAAGGGAAAGTTCGCTAAAGTGAAAGTTACTAGTTTAGCAATGAAAAATGGCTGACTTGTGTTGAATAAATAATAACCGGCGCCATACTCTTCGGTATAATTAGGTTATCATACATATTTGTTTATATACTACGTCGTATGTTTACATATCAGAGGTTATTCTAGTGGGCTTTTGATGTTATATCAATAAAAGGGAAAGTTATTGAGTTTAGCCCGAGACGTAGTACTCAGTGATGTTGACAAAACTTGTTTATATGTTCGAACTTACCAACCCTTGGGGCGAATACTGACCCCTTGTCCAATTTCGCATTTAAGTTATATTTTACAAGTAGTGTGCAATAGCAACCATATTGTAAGAAGTTAGGTTATAAATTAAGAATACCAAATTGATTTATTACATAACTAAAAGTCTTATATTTTATATTTTATATTTTTATAAACGGAAATTGTGTGTATTTATTTTCCTTATACCTGGGATCCTGCAATAAAGAAGAGAGCTGGTTAAAGCCACTGTTTTTTACCACATCTTTATTGCATATTAACACAAATACATTACTTTCATTTGTTATAAGATGCTGCCACGGCAACACTAAGATAGTAATAACTTTTCCTTTCATTTTTTCACATAATATATGGGTTCTTCCATTAGGATGCTTACTTATATTGTGACTAGTTCATCATCACGTTCCCACAATGCTTTGGTAGTTACAGTCAATCAGGGCCGTGTGGGGGCAGTCGTTATCTCGTGTATCCCCTATACCTGTCGTGCAACCGGTATAAATCGGCTCTAGGACAGCCAGGTACTTCCCGACGAGTTCTCTACCTCTTCGATTTTTCAACAGCTTCGAACGGGATCTAAATAAGAAGTCCATATATTCCTGTAGAGTTAGGGTTGTTCGTTTCCGGAGACGGAAACAAACTACGCTAGCTATAGTCCATAATACCGCACGGTTCCGTTTTGCGGGCCATAATTTAAACTTCGGGCGTTGTAGCCATTCAGTTGGTGTAGTCCTTAGCATCCTTACTATTGCCGTTTTCGTGTGATTCCATATCGTTCTTCCCTCGTCACAGACGGTCAGGCGGTGTTCTAGGGTGTCGGTTTCCGCACATCTTTGACATATATTCGTTGGTGTCATTTTGATTCGTTGTAGTCGGACGTTGGTTGGAATTATGTCGTGTATTACCTGGTACCATATTCATCGCATTTGATCAGGTACTGGGGCTTCTCCCAAGTTTTTCCATACTTGTAACCAGTCAGTGTCTTTCCATAGTTGGTGGATCCTCATTTGTGGTTTTCCCATTGCAGCGTTGATGCTTTGTAAGAGACCATTACATTCTTCCCTTGTATGATTTTTTACATTCAAGGTTGTTTCTTACGGGTGTGTAAGCCGCTTCTATATTGTATCGGTATAAGTACTAGTAAATAGAAAAACTTGTACATACATGTTAAGTAATATAAGATAAGTGTCACACTCACAGGAAACTCCGGGGCGATTAATCCCGGTAAAAATATTATTAGATATAAATTGGAAAATTATACATACCATGGTACACACAGTATTATGGAGAGCTCTCCAAAACACCCATTACCATAAGTAGCATGTAGTATAGCCTACTCTAGGTCGTGATACAACCTGATGATGGCCCAGGAATAGGGCTGAAACATGTTGTTGTAAACCTACAATAATTAACCAATAAAATAGTTGTGTTTGACGGTAAGTGCCACGCACATATATTGTCATACTAAATGTGTATCACACAACGGGGATGACGCATATAAAGATTCAGGATCAAAGTCCTACAACAATGAGATTAGTTTTCTAAGAAGTCAATAGGCTTACCGCGAGAAGAATAAACATATTTATAATCAAATTTTTTAGAAAATAAATTTTAAAATTTAATTAACTGCACAATTCAATTAAACACGGCATTTTTATTTAAAAATATTTCGTCCCATAAAGGGCCTGAAAATCCAGAAGTGGTGTAAAGTTATACATCTACCCTTCCTATAGCCTTGCCGGTAGATGAGCTTGGGTGATTAAAGCCGCGTAATTACAGATTAAATTCGAGAAGGATAAAACTTTCCCTCTTTACATGAGTTTGTTTGGGCAGCAATGCTGTTCGTTCTGCGACGGAAATTATCATCTTCACGGAGCTACGATACCAGCAACGTCCAATATATGTATATATATATATATATATATATATATATATATATACATACAGAAATTCATTGTGCTTTACGGTTGTATGTGTCTCAGAAACATAGAAATGTTTAGGGGAACACAGTAGAAGTTTTGTAAATATAGAAAGAGTTAAATATTCACTGCAGTTTTCATGCAGAACAAATAAACACAGGAATTAAGGATATTATTTAAGTATTTAAAATTTGAAATAGATTTTTATATAATTGTCTCTAATTACTGCCATATGATAAATAATATATTCACAGTATGCGTCTGGAAACACAAATCGTATTGATCATGAGTTATCAATGTAGACTCATGCAGCATTGCGCTGATTTAGGAACAGTAAATAGTACGCTGTTAAAAAAATATTTAAATATTAGAGAATAATATTAATTTCAAAATATAAAATATATAAAATTGATGTCACTTTAAGTAATATATATGTACGTCTTCTCAATACATCGGTCTGAACCGTGAAGTTCACTTGAACCCTATATAATATTGAGCGTGGGATAGTTGGGAGATAAAATATTGCGCCCTTATTACAATATAGTTTTTTTTCTGAAAAATTCCATTCTGTCAGATCTTTTGACTTGTGCAACAGACTTGGAAGCCGGAAATGATTACTTGCCTACGTAGTTAGGGAAGTAACTTAAAACTCACCAAGTTAGATCTTCTTTAACTCTATTCGATGTATTAGTTCATAAAATTGTCAACAAAATCTTCCCTTTTAAATCAATCGGTAAAACTCTCAAATATAATCTTACATGTCAACATTTCTACTTAAACTACAGTAAATCAAATGTATCCTGCGACTGAAAATTTGTTCTGAAAATATCTATAATAAGATAAATATACAAAAATATGTAGAATAATTCAAGAAAAAATACTGTTTCTCTTTGAGATGGAAGTGGTAACGGAGAACGGTTGGGGTTTGCACGAAGAGACCTTTCATGATTTCATAGTGCACAATAATAATGAAATACGATTTCAGCAATGAAAAAACTTTGGGGATTTTGCTAGTTTACCCAAACACAATAAATCAAAATGCCTTGAATTTCCCCTCTCTCATTGTTCCCCACTTCTTATCATTTGCCCCCACACACACGTCATTAATTGAAGACCGAAATTGTGCACGTGCGAGTTTGAAGAATACTTCGAGGTGTTGAAAAATTTTGAATAGGAACACAAGATCGCAAAAATTTTTGAAAATCAGAAAAGAAACGACCTTGGACAATCTGGGGTACCGTAGACTGAAACTAAGCAGTAGGTCATGAAGGTTTTGAATTTCACTGGGTGTGTTGGACTGAATTGAAAGTAGTAAAGGGTTGTTTCCAAAAAAGTTATTGAAACCAAAAGCGAGCAGCAAAACTGAACAAGTCATCATGAAGAAATATTTTTCCTTCAAGAGACATAATTTGATTGTGTCTCTGAAGCTATCGTGAAATGATCACTCAATGACAATCACTCCATTCCTTTCAGATTATTCTCACAGCAAGAAACCAAAATCTCACAATTCTTTGTCCAGTTGCTGCTGCTCGTTGTTCGTTACAGTCAGTGTTTGTAGACAGGCAATCAAAGTCCCTCAGTCAAATTCAAATCCCTCACTGTCCTCCCTATAGGCTTTGACCCTGTTTTCTCATCTTCATCAAGGACGATTTTCTTCCTATATCATAAACAATATTACGGGATGGACTCTTAGTCACGGGAGTTCAACAACTGGAAGAAAATTTCAGCCTTCACGTACACGAAAATTCATTAAACCTAAATATTGTGGGTTTGGAGCCAACAACATTAAGTTCAGAACAATAACAGAGGAAAAGTTTTGGGGATATTTTATTTAATATGGTCGTGTAAAATAGCAGAAATTTCAAATAGTTCTTTTTGCAAACTGAAATCGAGTATGTAATTGTATGAGTTTACAATTTTGATAAAATATACTAGATTCAAAATAATGATAAAAAAGGATTTTGCCAAAATACACTCACTATTAATGAAAACAAAATCTCATTCAAATACAGTACATTTGTTCGAGGAATTAGAGGTTTAAACTTTCTTAATTTTGGAATTATAAGCACGGATACACGGATTCGGGGAAAGGAAAAAAATTATTTAAAATAAATATTGGAATATAATTACGTAGCAAATAATTTTGCGTTTTTTTTGCAGAATAAAATAATTTTGGGCATCCTGTTGCTGATATTGCTCTTCAACGCAATAACGAATGGAACACTGCTGCCATCTACGTCCCTTACTTTTCAGGAAACCCAATTGGTGCGCTGTCTGACAGACATCAGCCACAGATATTTCGCACCTGGGCGATCTCTGGTGATATCATCACCGTCAAACTACAGGGATGTACAACAAGAACTGATTGCAGAGATTCATCGAAATTCTACCTGGCCTGTTGTTGTTACTGTTGATGGTAATATTGGAGTACCCGAAGAATCAGACTTTATGGATAGAGATGGCGGCTTCATTATATTAATCCCGGATGGGGATATCAAGAGTTTGAAGGCAGAAATTAATGGGCTTGCTTTCGAACGAACTAAATTCACAAGACTGTGGAATTCTAAAGCTCGGTTTGTTGTGGCTGGAGCAAATGAATTCTCAACGTTGCAACAAACGGACATATTTAATTACTTATCAAAATTTAGAGTATATAACTGCATTATCGTAAACAAAGTGAATGATGTAGTAAACAAAGAATGTAGCAGACCGATAACCGTTAATGATGTAGACCCAGGCATGAAATTGGGTGTGTACACTTGGTTTCCATATCAGAGTTCAGACCGTTGTACTGAGGTGAATGACATCACCCTACTGGACAGTTGGGTTATTTCTTCACAGGGGCACTTCACCAAGAACACTGACTTGTTTCCACGAAAGATCAGAAACAACCTCAACGGATGTTCTATGAAAGCGGTTATAAGAAAGAATGTTTGGCCAATTACTACATATTATCAGAAACACACATATTCAAATGGGAGTGTTGTCACAAAAGTACATGGCATGGAGCTGAATTTTCTAATGATGGTTTTGAAACAGATGAACATGACGTTTGTTCATGTCCATACACCAAAAGGTTTTGAAATTGGAAGAGATTTGACAAATAATTTAACTGAGGCCATGATTTCAAAGGATGTTTATATTGCCTTAGGTTCTTTGGGAACAGGTATTATGGTTGACACATTTTCGGACTTCTCAAATTCTTACTTCATCATGACAAGCCGCTGGTATGTACCGTGTTCTGACAAATATTCCAGATGGAACAGCATCTTTAGAATTTTCTCTTTGGAAGTGTGGTTAGTTCTGATCTTATCGATTGTGACTGCGGCCATTTCGACTACACTTGTAGGTCGATACAGCTGCACGTCCGAGTGGCAAGTGCACAAGACACTGACAAGTTCGTTGACTAATGTCTGGGCTGTGTTGCTAGGGGTGGCCTTGTCAACAATGCCACGCACACCGTCACTACGTTCGCTGTTCTTCTCCTGGGTGTGTTTCTCTCTGGCATTCAACACAGTTTTCCAGACATTTCTGACAACATTTCTTATTGACTCTGGGTACAAAACACCAATTCGAAACATGGATGAGCTGTTCGCCTCAGGCGTTAAACTTTACTACTACCCAATTCACAATTTCATTTTCGAAGTAGGTAACGACACGGAAATATCTAAAATACGAAGAAATCGAGCGAATTGCAACTCGTCTTTTGAATGTTATAATTGGGCAATGTACCATAAGAATATTTCATTTTTTATCCCTGATCTTATCGCTGAATTTGTAAATGAAGGAGTCTATTATTTGGGCAAATTCTCTAACCCCTTTTTGTGCAGATTAGAAAACGGGATGTTTTATAACGAAGGACTAAGCTTTGTAATGTTGAATGGAGACCCACTGTTGAAGCGAGTTTCTGAAATTCTTGATCGACTGGTTGAAGCAGGATTTTACAACTTCTGGATATCACTGGAGATTCACGAATCTAAACTTTTTTCCAGGAAGATAGCTATTGTTAATCCCCTTGATGGATATTACAGCTTAAATCTCTATCATATGCGACCTGCCTTCTATCTGCATCTAATGGGCTTGTGTCTAAGTGCCATTTGCTTTATTTTCGAGTTGTTTTACAATTTCCTATTAAGCAGAAGGAAGTGAAGCTGTTAATGTGTGGAGCGATAAGTAATTTTTAATAATGGCAGTGCTTACACTGGCCTACATCACAAACAACTCACCAGCCAATTTACTTTCCAGCTTTTATCGGTTGAACTAGTAATGCCTAAAAGTGTGTGGGAAAGGAATCCTGTTCAAAAAGTTTCTAGATCATTCTACATTTCAGAGAATAGCTGAAAGTTTTATTTTTTCTCCAAGTTATTTAGTATCTATATTATTTACAATTATTGGATTCACTTTTGTTACAGTAGTCTAATTTGGGATTAGCGAGTAATTTTGACTCTCTTGGATTATATTTCCATCCAATTTAATCAGTTTTTAATTAGAGAAATCGAGTACAAAAGGAAGTAATAAAAACGCTTTTGCGTAGTTTGTAAAACAGTCCAGTGTGATTCACGGGTGAATGAATTGAAGAGTTTTGTGGACTGAATTTCAACATCATTAAGCTTGTGTGTTCGCACGTTTATTTTCTGGGAACATCCACGGAATTTCTTTATTTGTAATTTAATCGTTACTGATGTTCATGTAGCAAATTGATTTTTGTGTTCTTTGTGTTGCTCATATTCTCACTTACATCGCGGTGATTTAGGCATGCAGAGAAAACCATGTACGTGTAATTGAATTGCACGTTTTAGATTTTGGGAAAATGGATATGGGAACTTTCTCTAATTTAAATGTGAATTATTTGATTTGTGTCTTATAATAAACTATTTCTCTATTATTTATTTAACAACGCTTTTTGTGGAAAATATCATATTTTGACAAATATTCTGTTGTTTCCTAAATGAAAATTCAATTAATCTCCATGAAACAATCTTATTCAAATTCAGGTAAGCTTCTTAGACAGCCTGGAATGATCACGAAAATTTTGTCAATGTGTCCGTTGTGCAGGTCGAATTCCAATGTTAGCGTAGAACCGATGAAATCTGTATTTCTAGAAACAGCTTTTCTGATTCTTATGATTGGTGTCAGTGATATGAATGAATGAAGTTAATATTATTCTGAATATAACTGCATATTTAAGGGGCGTTATATTCAATCTGCGAGATTGAGCAAAGTGTTTCGACATAAATTATGAATTTTTCATTTAATTAAAACCTTAAAACAACAGGAGACATAATAAATTAAATTATGAATGTCGTCACAATATAATTTTAAAGTAAATAATATGTTATATAGTTACAATAGAATGCATAATTTATAATGTTTTCATGTAAAATTAATTTGGTTTATCTTCTGAATGTTACTAACAAATAAAATATTTCATTACTAAAAATACACTTGTATTGATACTCACTTCAAATATGTAAAGAAAGTGTAAACATTTTTCATGACAAATTCCACACAAAATGAAATGCTGTGTTTTCCTTAAATATTTCACTGATTTACAATAAATAAACATTTATTTCACAACAGAGAGTAGCGTTTGTGATTTTGAATATCATTTCTGAATTATTATTTCCGAAATTAAAGACCAATAATTCCTTTTATCTCTGAAATTAAACGCTGCATTAGCATCCGGAACGCAGTTCTGCTCTATCTACAAACATGAGCTACGTCACATCCGACACGTGTGTAATTAAATAACATTCTCTTCACTAAGTACGTGAAATCTCACAGACTAACACATAAGCTAGCTGCACTTTTCCACAGCCCACAATAACCCTACACAACATGTTGAACAGAAAGGAGCGGACAGGTAGCAGAACACATGGCAATTCAACACATCAATTTGTATTCTGTAATATTTCATTTCAGGAACATGAAGATATAACAAACAAATATGTATATAAATATCCATCACATTATGAAGCCTGTTCTTCAGAGTTTTATATTTTCTAACATCCAGAGATGATTGTATTAAGGTAATATTCCGTTAGAAATCAGTTTGGGAATTTCATGGAAAATATTTATGCTATATAAGAAAGAACACATTATTAAAAGTTGAAGAAAAAGGAACAAATATTTAATGAATATCTAGAATAATAACTTTTATTATATAGGATTTTATTTTAAAATAAACCTGTATAAAAATGGAATAAATTTATTTGCTTTATCCTGTCAATCTGTAGCCAAACTCAAGTATACGCAGCTTCATTGTTGGGTTTCTGCATTACACATTTAGACACAAATAGACACACCAACACACACACTCGCCTGGAGAAACAGAATTTGAATCACGCAATTTGACACACAGACATAAGATGCACATTTACACACACACACTCCTATGAAAGAGCTATCGGCTCATGAAGTAAATCGTAACCTATATATCACATAATATACACAAGGCACACAATATAAATTCTACGAACTACTGTGGCCCGTTAGAGCGAAAATTCTACGGTGAAGTATATGTACTTGTTGTATAATCTGAAATTAAGATTTTAGATTTTTTGTACACTGAAAAGAAATACATAATTATTTGTGAATTATTATGCTACTTGTTGGTGTTTCGACATTACTGTGTCATCCTCAGGGAGCTCGTAGTTAGTATCTGTCAAATTTACTTAAATATGTCAATTAGTCGGTGATAATAAAATTTAAATTTCAATTAAAATTTTATAATATTAAAACACAGCTCCACACACAATCACACACAGTTCATACCGGCCACCACAAAGACAACATCAACATACAGTCCATATTTATTACAGACTGTATATACAGTCACTATACAAGGCGTCACATAAATTGTAACAAAAAAGTTTAGTCAATTTATAGCACTTCGAAATTTTTAATAATTTAAATTTTTTAAAAATATGTGAAATATGTGAAATTGTGTTACCAACAATTGCACTGACATATTTATGTAACTTCGCAAGGTAGTAACTACGAGCTCCTTAAGGAAAATAAATAAGAATTTTGAAAAATATGGGAGCAGCATAATAAATAATTAATTAATTGCTCGTTTGTTGGCACATTGTACAAAAAATAATTATGTGCGGCAGTAGTATGATTATAGGCTTTCTTTGGAAAATTTGGATTACGAATGGACCATACTGTTATCACCTTACTGTCTGGCTATAAATTAATTTTCTATATTAAATCATAAGCGTCAAACTTTCTTAAATCTTTTATTGAAGCTGAATATTGCTTTTTAATTCTTCTATGATTATATCTGAAAACTTTCCTTTCTAAAAGTAATAAGAGAGAATTGATAAAAAATATATATCGGTCTTCATGTAGAGTACTTGTTATTGTTGTTGTATCTAAATGAGTCTTTAATTTTCCTGACCGATTTTCGTAAATTAACCCAAAATAAAATTTTATTCAAATCCGTCCTGTTAGAGCCAAATTGTTTATGGGGAAGAAGCAAGAACAGAAAAAAGGACAAAGAAACATGATGAAGTTAAAAGTAACTTATCGTAATTCTGCGAACGCGCTTGTAAGGGAAGAATGACAATGATGTCACGGGGTTGGGGCTTGATTTCCGGGCATTGTTCGTCAAATTGCAAATTTCAAACTAAGAAGAAAAGCGATATAGGTTAACCTGAAACATGCGAAATTGTCAATAAAATTTTGTAATATTAATGTGACGTACGACATTTTTATTTTTACATGCTGACAGTGTGGAGAACAATGAATCAAACATAATACATAATTGGATGAGAATGAATGATGAAAGAGATTTAGAATACATTTTCCGCCCTGGAATGTTAAGGCAGAATTGTAGATGGGGAGCGATGTACGTGTGGTAATAGTTCAGTCAATGTGCATTTCGATATTAACTTGCAACCTCTGTTACTTCAGGAAGAGAGTAAATACTTGCCTCAACACAAGTGTCAGTCCGTCGTAATATTCAGTGTTTTAACATTTAATTTCGATCTTTAATTTTGCGAGTAGATACAAACATCTAAGCAAATCTCATGTATCGGTCTTTGAATTTTACAATCGAGTCATGTGATTAGTATTGTGGGTTATTTTTAAAATTATTTTTAAATCTTATTTTCTTATCAGAACAAAGAATCTTATTTAACCATTTCTGTAACTGACACAACGCACTCTAGTGGCACTGTGTATTGTTTCGAACATTGTAAAGAAGAAATCAGGCCACAATTAAAATATTGAAATAATTTGTTGTATAAATTGGGAAAAATTACATCATTTGTAGCATATGAAATTTTTTAATTGCGAATTTCTATAGCTGAAAATCAGTGGTGATCATGATCACACCCCTACATGCTAGGTATTTGTTCGTGTGGTGCAGCTGTTGATAACTACCTCCCGGAGCAAAATAACGCCAATTTTGTGGTAAAGTTTAATGTGTTTTTCTATATTTTATTCTGTAACATTTCAAAATTAAATTTTCGACCATTTCCCTTTCTTTCAGTTTCCACAGACTTCTCCGAACAAAAACTGGTAAACCTGGTATTCAAAGAGAAGAAAAAAATGTGTGCTCCCTTAAAATTGTGTATTATTTGCTGTAAAACTCTATGTGGTTTTCTAGCATAACACTGATACACAAAGCAATATAGAGGTAGCAGATTTTCTGCATTCCTATGGTACAAAATCTTTGGCTTTAACTACATGGGTGCTGATAATTTCTTAGCCTTTCAGAAAAGAAACAAGCTACATTCCCTGCATTTTGTGGAACATGGAAGTGAATTGTCACATTCATAGTAGTCCACCACCTGTCCCTAACATAACCAAATCATTCCATTATCCTACCCATCATAATTTTGACAGCCGAAGCTTGTTTTCTTAAATATTTGCTTAATTTTCCTTTGTATATAGTAAAGAAATCCAAAATATTAAATTTAATTTGCTGTGTCAGGAATATAATTTATACTAGTACGATTTTTTTGCTTTCACAAAACAACATATAAAACCGAACTATCGCACTCACAAATACATATATTAGTTGATACGACTTTATGGTGTCTGGGATTTAATGGAACAACAAAGAGGCCTTGCGTACAGTATTACTGAATACGAATTTTGCTGCAGAATTTGATGTCAGGGATAGGTTTTGTGCCGTATGTGTGCAGTGTTTGCACATTATTTTGCACGATCACATTTCGTAGTATTTTATACTCAGTGGCTTTTGGAAACTTTTTTAATGGATCCCTTCAGTGTTCCTTACCATGCATATGGTGAAGTCAGAATCTCATGAGACGTGACCGTTTCAATGTCTTAGGGCACTTGATATGACAACTGGTTATAGAAATGTCTGAGTTCGGACGAGATTTTGCGAATTAAAATACTCTCATTAAAACAATTCTTATGATTTAAACGTCTATATGTTTGGCTACTAAATGGTCTTCTCCCAGCAATTATATTTATCGTTTCATTTTATAATATTTAGTGGCCAGATGACAACCAACCAATTGTTTAAATATGCAATGTAAATAATGTTGTGTATGCCGGTGCAGTGCGCAACTTTGTACGTCTTATGTGGCTCGGAGCTAGCTGGTAACTGAAGAGACGCGAAGTTGTTTGAGTGCATGTGAGAAAGAAAGACGCAAATTGGCTCATACTTGTTGCATCCTGTCACGTCACCTAACGTGATAGTTGAATCAGCATGGGGTGCGTGGAAAGATTGATTGTTTATTATAATGCAATCATGACACACAATGTATAAAATTCAAACACTATTCAATTATTAATTATAACACAAAATTGATCCCTGCAGGTATGTGGGTTTGGAGATTTTTCTCCTATCGTTGTTAGCTAAACCACTAATTTGAAACCATGCAGATGCAAACAGTAGGTTCAACCGAAACTTCTTTACCTATCTATCAAACTGAACCTTATTTGTCATATCGGTACGAATTCTTATGTGTGAGCAATGATGATTGGGAGAACAAGGAATCGAAGATAATACTGAATTGAATAGCGTGAATGATGAAATGCTGAAAGCGAAATAGAATATTCTTTTTGCCCTGCATTGGTAAGGCACAATTTTATTTGGCGGAGCGTTTGGTGTGGCAGTTGATAAGTCAATGTACAGTTCGTTATTAACCTTAGCATCTCTGTTACAACAGAACACGGTAAACACTTGTCTGTACACAGTGTCACTGCCACGTAACATTCGGTATTTTAAATTTAATTCCGATACGATAATGAGGTGGGTAGGTAAAAAATATAAAAAATCACATGCAACGGTCTTAAATGTTTATATTTATAAAACTAGTTTATATTTGTAAAATTAGTTTTCCATAATCTTTTATGTTTGTACAATGAATGGTAGCTCATCATTTCTGTAAATTGCACAACACTGTGCGATGAAAGGGGGTTTGTTTAGAATATTGTAAAGGAAGAATACGGGCCACAATTAAATTATTTTGAGATTTTTTGTACAGTCTGGAGAAAAATAAATCATTTGTTTAAAATGGAATTTCATAACTACGAATCAGGTGTGACAATGATCACAACCGTACAATCTAGTGTACTTGTTCATTATGGCAGCTTCTGATCACCTTCGCCCCAGCACAAGTATCGCCAGTGTTGGTGGGAATGTTTGTGTTTTTATCTTTATTATCATATGAAGCTAAGTCTAAATTAGCTCCTCGACAGTTCTTCTTGTTTCAGTTCATAAGGATTCATCGACCCAAAAATGGAAAACCTGAAATCAAATAGAAGAGTAATAGAAAATGCAACATGTCCTATACTATTGCATTATTTGCTGTGTAATTTTATGTAATTTGCGTCAAAAAACGGAGAATTGAACTTACATTCTTTCTGCAAAATGTACGGTAAAATGATATTGGCTACTGCTGTAGAATTACACGTTAATTGATTTGTCCTTTTTTTCTTCATAACAGCTACATTTCTTTATTAAACTGCTGTCTGTGCAATAAAGTAAATAGGATTTGTTTAATTCTCAAACCAACACAATACAATAAACATAACGCCTTAACGAAAATAGGAGCATCACTGAATAAGACATTACGGTGTCTGGGATTTACAGGAACAACGAAGACGACTGGCATGAATTATTACTTTAAACGAAATTTCCACCTAAATTTGGTACACGTCAGGACATTTTTCGCCATATTTGTGCAGATATTTCACATGATATTGCACAATACCTTATTTTATTAGTCCAAAACTTGGAAATTTGTTTCAGCGGATCCTTGAATGTGCTCGTTACGCCGCCTAAGATGACGTCAGAATCGCATCAGATGTGACAGTTTCAGGTCCTATTTTACGTGACCTCTGTATTGGTTATAGAAATATCTGAGTAGGGGATGAGATTTTGTAACGTATAACTTTATCATTAATAAGACTTTTAATTAAAATTTGTACGGTTTACACAGCTACATGTTTCGACCACAAATGTTTCATCATCAGACCATTAAACTAAATTTTTTATTTTATAATTTAGTGTCCTGACGATAACCGCCAATGTGTTCAAACATTCAGCTCTGTAACTCCTCTGAATCGTAACAAATACTTGAGTTGATGGTAAATGACACTTTTGATATATATATAATGAATGTGGCAAGTTCAAAGTGAACATTTTGAATATATTCGTTGTCTAATACTTCCTTTTTCAAAGTGTGTTTGCACAATCTTCCTCTCTTATTACAAAATACGATAACATACTAATCTGAGGTACACAAATAACGTGATATTAAAAACTCTACAAGTCATTAAATTATTGCGCAGAATCCATTGAAGCTTAAAATAAGAAACTTATAAGATTCACACTCAAGTTTACGTGCACAGATTTACAACAATATTTATTGTGCTTTATTACAATTTTTTTTATTATTATTGATTTCGATCAATAACACACACAAGTGCTCCCTGTAGTTTTCGTCAGAACAAAATTCCCTGAAACAATCAGTAAATACTTTGCAACGCACCGCTGCTGCTCTGGCCTTCATCAGGTTGTTTACAATATATCAGAGAAACTATATAGAAACGATATGATAGTTCCTCTTATAAATTGTATCCAACCTGATGATGGCCACAGTAGCATTGGCCGAAACAAGTATAAACCTAATAATAGAGTTGTGTTACGAATGTTATGTCCTTATAGAATTATTAACTTGGGTTCTAACAAACACAACGGGGATGACGCTTCTTGAAGCACAGTATGTGAGATTTATGCTAATTTATTCAGAAGATTTGGGCAATGAAACATTTGCGATTTTAATCCAACGATATTTTGAGGAAAATTATGAAATAAAATATAAACCTAAACTTATACTGATTACTGACAATTGACATCTCAGTGTTGAGTAACTCACGAAAAACACTGCGTTATATTTTGCTCTAAAAACAACGTAATGATGTTTGTTAAATGACACTGATACCGCTCAACATTTCACAAGGGCTTCCTTTGATTCTGACAGTCAGATTCAAAAGCTTTTTGTGGCTTCCAGAAGTTAGACAAACGTCATATTTTGCAATTTAAAGTTTACCTTTATGATTTCTTTTAGGTATTTGACAGTGTAAAATATTTTTTCTCTGAGGGTGGTTTGTACTGCAGAGAACAGATTGTGATGGCTGGCGCGAAATTAGACAGAGAAACGAGGCTGAACTACACTATTCGGCCATTTGCCAGAGAGTTCCTTGATGCTGCTTCATCCGTGAAACTGCGTTCAGCTAAACAACTCGAACGTCTCTTTCACTATAAAACATTCATGAAGGTCTGACAAGTTTATGCTGTTTATTATGTATTCGACACTCCATAAATTAAGATCAATCCATGTTCCCCGATCAACTAATAAAAACCGTTACAGCCGTTACAAGAACGCGGCACTTTACACAAACAATAAGTAATATAATATATGGCTGATTTCTGTCTCTCAATCAATTATTAATTGATAATTTGGAGGTCACGAATGAGGAACAGTGACAATTAAACATTCATTCGTCGAATTTACATGGCAACATGCTTTCAGAAACATAAAGTTATCAATAAACGGTTCAAATTTGAAAACATATCGATCGCAGTGTTTAGTTGTGAGTGGTGAAAAGAAAACGAAAAGAAACTTTTGAAGTTACTGATCCAAACCTTGAGGGATGTGGCACTGTTTCAACTGGTAAAACGCGACTTCCGAAGTGGAATATTGCTTGCATCTTCAGGATCGAACAGTGAATGAACAATGGAAATTTATTGGAAAAGAATTTTTAAACTTTTTTGGCTCTATCAAAGCATAATTACTTATTTCTACATCCCGTAATGATTTTACAAGCCCTTCCATTTAATAAGACAATAATCGCTTCGAAATGCTGAAACTCATATTGTTTTTAGGTTTTTATGGATCTACTGTTTTTTTCAGAAGTGTTAAATTGAATTTCATTTTCTATTTCGTGCAAGAATTTCCTTCTTAGTTTGTGTTGGGAAACTCACTTTTTCATTTCGTTCTGCAGGTATTTTGTTTTACAATTTAAACCATTGCGGATCTCCTTATTCCATTTTAATACTTGGTAACACAGGTGTAGATGCTTCTATCCTAAATATTTTAAGAAATATATTTGTCAAATTCTCATATATACCTGTCTTTACTTATAATTTTTCTTCCGCATTTACCTAGTAGATCTTACAAACTATAACATAATTTGCAAGTTTATGTAGATGCTTATAGAAATCTACCCAAGTTCAACAGATAGCATTGTTAGATAGTGAGATCGGAGGCTTCAACTAGTTGTCACCAGAATGCAGGGCCATCTGAGTAAAATATGTGTGCACCTAATTCTGAATTATGTTAGAAACACTAGATAAACGAACTGAGGGAAATTGTAGGTGTTTTGTGATTTAAACAAAGGTTAAATAACTGGGTTTATTAAGGAGAATTTCGGAAGGAATGTGTTCAGTCTTACAATGTAACGTGATCAGGTTGATTTCCTTGTAGACTGAGTAACAGCTTGGGTTTTAAGAGAGTTGGTATTTGCTAAACAAATGTTACGTAAGCTTTATTTTTAATTTATAATTTTATGCGAACAAAATAATTGTAGTTCAGATAATTTATTTGAATATCGTCACAATTTTTTCAACCAAATTTAATAGGTGAGATAAAACAAGGAAGCAAAGTATCGAAAAAAGCAAAAATTAAATAAATATATATATATATATATATATATATATACCACGTCATAGAGTTGTTCTTAAAGAAGCATAAATAAATGAATTAATTTAACGGATAGGCTGAATATTTTAAGATAAAATATAGGATATAAATTTTCAGCGTGTGTTACGTAACGTCTGCTTAGATCATTTCTTTTAATGCAGAAAGTTAACTATCTGTAAGAAAGAATCGTGTCACAGTAGCCCTACACAATAGAGATGAAATATTAACTGACTGTCAGAAGGAACTGTGTCACCATAATCTTACCCAATAACAGTCACATGACACTTTAGTTGTCTTCACGTAATACGCAACATGTTGCAGTATAAATGCACAATTGGCGGTGTTGCTGTTCAGCAGTACGCTGTTTTGCACTGTGATATTGACAGCTAAGGAGTAAGTTTGGCCACATAAGGTACAAGGGAAGGACGTGCATTCGCCCTTTGTAAATGAAGAAACGATGTTAAATTTGATAACAGTTTTTGAAAGGTGGAAGTGCTAAAATTCAGGAACACATTAAAAGCTAATTGAAGTCAGGGGACGCTTGCTGTCATTCGATGTAAGATCTTTTGTCTTCCAACATTCCTTTCCAAAAAAAGATATTAATAAGTAGATATTTTTACCTTCTCCTGAAATCTCTATTTTATGCAGTAAATAAATAAGTAATTCTCATGGCATCAGGCAGGTTCAGCTAGATTATGATGCTCATTTACTGAATCATTCCAATTCACGCCCCTTAGACGGATTAGGGTCTCTTGAAATCACGAATTTCCCTTCTAATAATCGGTAAACAATTTGTTTATTAAAATCTATGACAACTAACGGCATTTGTTTTGAGATTTCTTCCGTTTTGCTATTTATTCTGGGTGTTTCTACACATAAATGTCGGAATTCAATTTGGTGGGCTTCAGATTCAGATTCCCACAGTAAATAGATTAATTCTCTAAGCAGTCAATAGGCTCACAGCAGATTATATTCAAAAATGTATAATGAGATTGCTTAAAAAATTAAGTAAAACTAGAACCTGTTTTCATAATGCAATAAACCTATGCACATTTATTAACCAAATATCGTCCTATTATTTTCAATAACTGCAGTAAACTTATACTTCCACATTTCCTTCAGTATCGTCCTTAGATAAGGTTGTGTTATTAACGCCAAACCATAAACGCTTTAAAACCGGAGAGAGAGAGTTTTTCCATTCTACACGAGGTTGTTTCGACCACATTGCCCTTATTGTGTTGTACAGAAATTCTCATCTCCACCGGTTTTCGATGCCACAACCGTCCAGTATATATGTATAAAAATACATTGTACTCTATTTGTATTAGGGATATATTCCTTACATATTGGGGAACGAGCAGTTGAAGGAAAATGGAATTTCGTGTACAAAAATGGGTAAACTTTGCTTGCTTTATTAAATTATAACTATTTACTTAAAGATTCAATAAAGAATTTCGCAGACACTCCGTGGTGGTTTATTGGTCGATATGCAGAATTTTTAATGTAAATTTCTGGTTAAAACAAAGGACAAAATTCTTGCCTTTTAACAGTTAAGTTATATTAGGCAGGTGGCAAATATAGTTAGCGAACCAATTCCTGCGCGATGGAATAAATTGACGGATTCAGTTCATTAATTTATTTGTACCTGTGACTTTAGACTTTTTTGTTTTTTATCAACAAAATCGTATTTCCGTTGGCACTTTCAGTGAATAATTAACGCCAATTATCTAAGTAAAATGAGAACGTGTTTCTGTATGTGTTACAACCTGATAAAAAAAAGTCCCTTTCTAATATCCGCAGTAAAGGCTTCAAACACATGTATATTGACACAATGTAACAACTGAAACGTTATTATTTCAAGGAGAATTTTGTATTTTTGACAATTTGTCGTTTATTCCATCAGAGCGCTGTCACTTCCTTTGTAGTTCCTGTCTTTTAGGATAAGTCAAATTTGATGATTATTTCAGAAATAAATACATTAATAAAAATTGATTATTTCTATCAGGAGAAAGTGGAGCCTCAGTAAAAGTTACATTTTCGAAATAATCGATTACAATACATTCATGGTTGGAGGTGTTAACAGAAATAAGTTCAAAATACATTCAAATATTAGGGCAGTTAATTTTTAGTTTTCAATACCTGCGGGTAAAAAAATAATTATTGATTGTCCAACGTAATATCTGCATATATCACATTTTAGAGGTGAAATGTTAACTGACTGTCAGAAGAAACTGTGTCACAGTACCCTACCCAATAACAGTCACAAGACAGTTCAGTGGTCTTCACTTAATACACAACACGATGCAGTATAAATGCACAATTGCCGGTGCTATTGTACAGCGGGACGCTGTTGTGCACTGTGATATTGACAGCTAAGGAAGGAGTTGAATGCTGCCTTCATATAGTCTTATTCACACATATTTGACGACACAAATAACATTGAAAGCTCATGGATTTGTCATATGTAAATGAAGTAGTATTTGGAGTATATCACGGAGGTATATTTCCGTAATCGGCTACTAAATTGCTTAGAAAATATTCTGTCTTACATATTACGGCGGATTCCGAACCACGTGTAACAAATCACATGGCATCTCATTGCAGAAGGCAGCAGGCGCCAAATTCACACATAAACACCCACACACACACACACACACAATCACACACACACACACACACTGAAAGGATTAATACGTAAAAATATTTTGTATACCGGGATTACATCCACAAAAATTCCGTCATTTTAAATGATAACCTTCAGAAATACTGTCACAAAACTTATGGCCCACCTATCCAAGTCACAATATTAGCAACTTCCGAGTAAATAGAAGAAAACTGGCGTCTCTAACTTTCAGAATAAACACATTGATCTACGCTCACATGATTTCGATAACTGGCCTAAACTGGCCTAGACTGGCTAGTTTCAAAGGAGGCTGATGGTTGAGGATAAGTGCAATTTACACAGATAAATCAAAATAGACGCTACAAGTTTTTAGACGGAAAACCTGTTTAGAATTGTGAAAAATATCTGATAATATTTGCAGAATCACTAATGCTCTGGAATAGTGCTTTAGAAGTTGGAATGTCTATTGAAATTCTGTAAGAACACAAATCGTTATTTATCAAATCCCAGCAGAAGTGTTTGAAGCATAGGGGAAGGAAATTTCACTCCAAGATCAATAGACTAATTAAATCCATTTAGAAAGAAGAAGAATTGCTTGAAGAATGGGAGGAGTCGTACATTGTATTCATCAATTAGAAGTTTTATAAATTATTTCTTAGTAACTAAATATGCTTCAGAAAATATTTGGGCCTATGAGGGATGATGTAACATGGGAGGGGTTCTTTATAATGAGGTGCTTAATGATCTGCACTTCTCTCCCAATATTTGTGGGTGATAAAGTCGAGAAGAATGAGATGAGCCGTTCACATAGCGTGCATTTGTGAGAGGAGAGGCGTATATTGGGTATGATGGGGAAGAGTGATGAAAAAGACCACTTGCGAGAAGCAGCAATAGATGTGAGCATAATATTAAAATGGTTCTTCAAGAAGTGGAATGTAGGATTATGGACTGGAAAGGGATTGCTCATGATAGGGACAGTTCACGGCAATGAACTTTCAGGGTCCATAAATTACGAAATTGCTGAGTAGTTTTGAAATGGGTAGTTTTTGGTCCAGTTAAATGAGAGGCCTTATATAATTATCTCACTGAGTGTATTTTCGTTATGAAACTTCTAATTAAAAAATTTGTGACTGAAAGAAACCTACACGAGTTTCTGTAAAGCAAGCATTTTTCTTATTACCTATTAGGAATCCTTTGAAGAAATAGGATGATTTATCAGCAGTACTTTAGAATTTTCTTTAGAATACCCCATTAGGAGAATGCAGGTTACCAAGGATGATGGAAATTTAATTGTGCTGTTCAGGATTTTTGCATGTTGATGATGTTATTATATTTGGATTAAGCTCTTGTAGTTGTTAGTAAGAAGAATGGACTCTATGTGAATGATGATAAATATAGTACATGCTCATGTCTCGATATCAGAATCCAGAACGAAGTTCAAAAATATAGATTGATTGAAAAGGTGAAAAGGATCAAAATTTTGGAGCGGATCTAAAATATCAATATTCCCGTTCACATACAATGTCAAAAACACGGTCCAAATGATGGACGAACTCTTAAAAATCGCACAAGGATATCTCATGAAGTTTGCCTCCTTTGACATAAGCAATATGTACTCAAACATCCCCACCGGAGAATTGATAGCCATCCTCAGCGATTCATTCATCAAGAACAATGAAGTTTAAATGACCAAGAAAGAAATTATAAAGATTACTCAAACCTTAATAAAACAGAATTACTTCCAGTTCCAAGACACCATCTACTTACAACAGGAAGGACTAGCCATGGGAGCTCCAACATCATTATTACTATCCGAGTTTTTCCTACAGCACATGAAGAACACTACAATCCCCGAACTGCTGAAAAAACACAACATCAGAGGGTAATTTGGATATGTTGACGACATCCTCCTGTTTTACATAGACAAACCAACCAGTATACACAATGTACTGGATGAGTTCAATAACCTAACCCCTAAGCTGAAGTTTATCCTAGAAGAAGAACAAGATAACCAGATCAATTTCCTAGATATTACCATAAAGAGAACCAAAAAGGCCTCCCATTTGATATCTACAGAAAGCCCACTACCTCTGATATCATAATCCCCAGGGACTCATGCCACCCTAATGAACAAAAAACAGCGGCTATCAGGTACTACCATGACAGGCTACTTACATACAGACTAAACCCGAGAACAGAAAAAAAAGAAACCGTGAGGCAGATCTTGGTCAATAACAAGTATGACACCCTCCCCAGAACACTGGAACACAAGAAAAAAAAAGAACCACAACACACAGACTCAAAAACGTAAGTGGGCGAGGTTCACATACGTCGGAAAAAAACCCGGTTCATCACCAAACTTTTCAAAGACACAAATGTAACAGTCACGTTTACCACGAATAACACAATCGGCAAGTGCCTCACCGTGGAACATAACACCCAATGTAAGTATGAGAAGAGCGGAGTGTACCAGTTGACCTGCCCCGACTGTAAGATGACTTATACCGGTCAGACAGGAAACCATTCAAGACCAGATTCAAGGAACACATCAGAGATTTTAAGTACAATAACAGGAAATCTAATTTCGCCCAACACCTCCTGGATAATGGACACGCAATAACAGACATGGATGAAACTATGAAGATCATTCACGTTACGAAAAAAGGAAGGATGCTGAGCACACTGGAGTGCTTCCACATATACAAGGAAACCAAGGCCGAAAACCAGATTAACGATAAACTGACGACAAGAGAAAATGCAATATTCGAGGCTATACTAAAACACGACCTACAGAGGGACACACAGCACCACCACTACAGAACACCCCCTTAAAAATAGCTCAGTCGTGTGAGTACATCCACTCCGGCACGGAGGTGGGTACACTACAAAATAGGGACAGGTGCCGGACCCTACCGACCACCGTTCTGAAGGACCCTAATAAAAACCCCGAGAAAACTGTAAGTATACCTCAGACAAAAAATCCACATAAACACATACACACACTCAAGTAACTACAGAATAATGACAAATAAATTGATCCCAAACTTGCAGAGAGGAAGAAACATAGTTCCGCTCCAGTAAGATACGCTGAAGAATAGACAGAAAGGTGAAACAAACCGCAACCCCCCCCCCCCCCCCCCCCCCCCAACAAAACGAAAACACAACCCCACCCCCACCCCCCCCCCCCCCCCCCCCCCCCTCAACAAAAAAAACACAAAGAAAGTGGTTTTGTTTAAGTAGGATCACTGTTGTCTGTGGTCGGGGTTGTTATCTCCCACCCCACCGTCTCGTTGTTCGGGG
>Ga0131853_10004267_pt1 | contig 25601 bp, 28 predicted proteins | sample TergutLab28metaG_FD_92764 | JGI IMG/M metagenome (GOLD analysis project Ga0131853, IMG submission 92764) | Labiotermes labralis P1 segment gut microbial communities from Petit-Saut dam, French Guiana - Lab288 P1 (version 2) (version 2) | ecosystem: Host-associated > Arthropoda: Insects >... | reverse complement strand
GATGGCCTCGACCCCTCGCGCGCGGGCCGTGTCGACCAGCGCAGCGAGCTCCACGGCGTACCCGATGGGCACCGAGAGCGACTCGAACAGGCTGCGGCGTACCGCCCACTCTCCTGCCAGCGGCTGCACCAGGCCGGCCAGCTCGGGGAAGAGCAGCGCGATCAGGGGCCGCGCCATCAGCTCCGTCACCCGGCCACCGTCCAGGCCGTGCAGTCCGGGGCGCCGGTAGAAGCCCTTGACCAGCTCGATCTCCGGGCGCATCAGCAATGGACCCAGCAGTCCGGGCACGAAGTGGGTGTCCCACTCCTCCAGGTCGGCATCCATGAAGACGATGAGGTCGCCCGTCGCCACGAAGAGCGACTTCCACATCGCCTCGCCCTTGCCTGGGAAGGTCCCGAGATCGGGCCGGATCGCCGACGAGGCGAAGACCGCCGCCCCGGCGCTGGAGGCCACCTCGGCCGTTTCGTCGGTGGAGTCGGAGTCGATCACGACGATCTCGTCGACCAGGCGGGCGGTCTCCATGAGCGAGGACCGGACCCGTGCGACGATCTCCCCCACCGTCGCCGCCTCGTTGCGCGCGGGCACGACCAGGCTGACCTGCGCGTCGCCCTTCGCCGCCAGCAGGGTGGCCAACGGCCAGTCCTCCACCCGATGGGTGTTCGCTGCCGACCAGTCCGCCACGGGGTGACCGTACCTTCTCGCGCCCAGCACACCCTCCCCACCCACGGCCCCGCCCGCACCCGCCCCGTACGGCGCCACCCCGCGCCACCCCGGGGCCGACCGCGCCCGAGGCCGGGGCGATACGGTGCTCGACATCGACCTAGAGGTCGGTAAGGCTGTCAGCAGGGGCGATCCCCCGGCGTGCGATGGAGGCGAATGAACGTGGACAAGGTGGCGGGGTCGGCGGCCGAGGCCGTCGCAGACATCGGCTCGGGGGCGACGCTGGCGGTCGGCGGATTCGGCCTGTGCGGCATTCCGTCGGTGCTGATCAACGCCCTGCTCGCCCGCGGGGTCTCCCAGCTGGAGGTCGTCTCCAACAACGCCGGCATCGACGATTGGGGCCTGGGCCGGCTGCTCTCGGCCGGCCTGCTGCGGCGCGTGGTCGCCTCCTACGTGGGTGAGAACAAGGAGTTCGCCCGTCAATACCTCGCCGGCGAGCTCGAGGTCGAGCTGACCCCCCAGGGCACCCTGGCCGAGCGCATGCGCGCCGGTGGCTCCGGCATCGCGGCGTTCTACACCCGCACCGGCGTGGGCACCCAGGTCGCCGAGGGCGGCATGCCGTGGAAGTACGCCGAGGACGGCACCGTGGCCCTGGCCTCCCCGGCCAAGCCGACCGAGATCTTCGACGGACCCGACGGACCTGCCGAGTACGTCCTGGAGCGCGCCATCATCGCCGACTTCGGCCTGGTCCGCGCCTGGAAGGGCGACCGGCACGGCAACCTGGTCTACAAGGACGCCGCCCGCAACTTCAACCCGCTGGCCGCCATGTGCGGACGCGTCACCATCGCCGAGGTCGAGCACCTGGTCGAGCCCGGCGAGCTGGACGCCAACGAGATCCACACCCCCGGCGTCTACGTCCAGCGCGTGGTCGCACTCACCCCTGATGAGGCCGCGGACAAGCGGATCGAGAAGCGCACCGTGAGGAGCAACGGCTGATGGCCTGGACACGCGAGCAGATGGCCGCCCGGGCCGCAGCCGAGCTGGCCGACGGCGACTACGTCAACCTCGGCATCGGGCTGCCGACCCTGGTCCCCAACTACGTCGCCGACGACGTCGAACTGGTCCTGCAGTCGGAGAACGGCATCCTCGGCGTCGGCGCCTACCCCACCGACGATCAGGTCGACCCCGACCTGATCAACGCCGGCAAGGAGACCGTCACCATCCGCAAGGGCGCCTCCTTCTTCGACTCCGCCACCAGCTTCGGCATGATCCGCGGCGGCAAGATCGACGCCGCCATCCTCGGCGCTATGCAGGTCTCGGCCACCGGCGACATCGCGAACTGGATGATCCCCGGCAAGATGGTCAAGGGCATGGGCGGCGCCATGGATCTGGTCCACGGCGCGAAGAAGGTCATCGTGCTCATGGAGCACGTCGCCAAGGACGGCGGCTACAAGATCGTCAACGACTGCACCCTGCCCTACACCGGCAAGGGCGTCGTCCAACGCATCATCACCGACCTCGCCGTCCTCGACATCACCCCCGCCTCAGCAGGTGGCGGCCTCGTCCTGGTCGAGCTCGCCCCCGACGTCACCCTCGACGAGGTCCGCTCCAAGACCGAACCCCCGATCAGCGAGGCCTGACCGAGGACCCCGCACAGCCGCCGCCCGCCGTACGCCGCAGGAACCGGCGCACCTCGTAGGCGCTGGGCGGCGCCGCCTCCAGGTGGGCCTCCATGGCGTCGATGATCGAGACGAAGGACGCGGCCCACGCGGCCAGGTCCTCGTCCTGGCTGCGCATCGCGTCCTCGTAGCGATGGCGGGCGAAGACGAGGAGCCGGTCCAGACCCCACTCCGGAACGGCTCGACGGTGCGGGGCGGAGAGATCACCGTGTCCGGTCATGCGCACATCGTGCGCACCAGACCTTGGGCGTGTCCCCGCAGCCGGCTGTCGCCCGGCTGTGAAGCGGGCGTGCCTACAGCGCGAGACTCGCCTCACGCAGGGCCTGCAAGGCAGCCAGCGCGTACGGCGCGAAGCCGGCGTCCTCGTCGTCGGCGGGATCGGTGGCGATCCACTGCGCGAAGCCCTGCTTGAACGCGAGCACCCCCATCTCGGCGGCGAGGTGCGCCACCGGCTCGGCGACGCCACGCGCGGCGAGCGCGTCGGACATGGCGACCGCGAGGCCGACGCTCTTGAGGGCGTCACGCTCCTGCAACTCGGTGCTCGCGGCCACGGCGGCACTGAGGCGGGGGCCGATCCGGCGGTTCATCAGCCCCATCGCGCTCGAGGCCCGCTCGAGCCCGGCGGCCACGGCCGCGAGTGGCTTCGCGTCGGCCGGCGCGTCCGCGATCCCCTCGGCCAGCAGCTGGCTCAGCATCTCCTGACCGGCGGCGAGCAGCTCGCGCTTGTCGGGGAAGTACCGGAAGAACGTGCTCTTGGTGACGCCGGCCCGCTCGGCGATCTGGGCGACGGTCGTCGCGTCGTACCCCTGCTCGACGAAAAGGTCGACGGCGGCGACCACCAGCCGGTCGCGGGCTCCGGGTTCCCAACGCGCCATGGACCCATCCTAGGTGATGGCACCTTTGTCCCATCACGGTGTATGGTGATGGGACAAAGGTCTCATCACTTTCAGGAGCACTCATGCACGTCTTCATCACCGGCGGCTCGGGCCTGATCGGCTCCGCCGTGGTCGCCGAACTGATAGCCCACGGCCACAGCGTGCTGGCGCTGGCCCGCTCGGACTCCTCCGCTGCCGCGCTCGAGGTGGCAGGCGCGACACCGTTGCGGGGCGGACTGGCCGACATCGACACGCTCCGCACCGGCGCGGCGCAGGCCGACGGAGTCATTCACCTCGCCTTCGGCAACGACTTCAGCAGCCCCGAGGCCCTCGCGGCGAACATCGCCGAGGAGGGTGCCGCCCTGACCGCCCTCGGCGAGGAGCTGGTCAACAGCGACCGGCCGCTCGTGACCGCCTCCGGGACGCCGTTCGTGCCGGGCCGGGCCGCCACCGAGGCCGACCCGCTGACCGTGGCAGGGCCGGTCGCCGGCCGCAGTCATTCCGTGCTGGCCGCGCTCGCCTTGGCCGAGCAGGGCGTGCGCGCCGTTGCCGTCCGCCTGCCGCGCACGGTGCACAACAACGGGACCGGCGGCTTCGCCGGACTCCTCACCCAGATCGCGCGAGGCACCGGTGTCTCCGGCTACCCCGGTGACGGCAGCCAGCGTTGGCCGGCGGTGCACGCCCTCGACGCGGCCTCGCTCTTCCGGCTCGCCCTGGAGAAGGCACCCGCGGGCTCGTCCTGGCACGCCGTCGGCGACGAGGGCGACCCCGTCCGCGAGATCGCCGCCGTCATCGGGCGCCGCCTCGGCGTACCGGTCAACTCGGTGCCGGAGGAGAACTTCGGCGCGCTCGGCCCGATCTTCGCCGCCGACCAGCCTGCCTCCAGCACCCACACCCGCGAAGCGCTCGGCTGGACGCCGTCGCACCCTTCGCTGCTGGCCGACCTGGAGTTGATCCAGCCCTGATCAGCGGGCGACCCGGACCAGCTTCTTGTTGACGAACTCCTCCATGCCGAACCGGCCCAGCTCGCGACCGAAGCCTGAGCGCTTGACCCCGCCGAACGGCAGCTCGGCGGCGTCCAGGCCCACGCCGTTGACGAAGACCATCCCCACGTCCAACTGGTCGGCCACCCGCTCGGCCTGCGCGGCGTCGGTGGTGAAGACGTAGGAGCCGAGGCCGTACGGCGTGTCGTTGGCCACCTCGACGGCCTCCGCCTCGTCGCGGACCTTGAAAACCATGGCGACCGGGCCGAAGAGCTCCTCGCGGTAAGCGCTGCTCTCCCGGTCGATCCCCGTCAGCACGCCTGCGGGGAAGAACGCGCCGTCGCGCTCCCCCGCACTTCGGTACGACGCCCCGTCGGTCTGGGCGAGCGCGATCTGGCTCTCCAACCGCTCGGCGGCGGCCACCGAGGAGAGCGGGGCCGGATCACCTGCGAGCATCCGCGCGGTGAACTTCTCGACGAACGCGTCGTAGAGCGCCTCGTGCACGATCATCCGCTTGCCCGCGTTGCAGGCCTGGCCGGTGTTCTCCATCCGGGCGGCGACGGCCGCCTCCACGGTGGCGTCCAGGTCGTCGGCGCTCAGCACGATGAACGGGTCGGAGCCGCCGAGCTCGAGGACGACCTTCTTCAGGTTGCGCCCTGCGACCTCCGCGACCGCCGCGCCGGCGCGCTCCGACCCGGTCAGCGAGACGCCCTGGAGGCGCGGGTCGGCGATGATGTCGGCCACCTGCTCGTTGGTGGCGTAGACGTTGACGTAGGCACCGGCCGGGAAGCCCGCGTCGAGGAAGATCTGCTGCAGCAGCTCGGCGGAGTCCGGGCATTGCGGCGCATGCTTGAGGATCACCGAGTTGCCCGCGGTCAGGTTGGGACCGGCGAACCGGGCCACCTGGTAGCACGGGTAGTTCCACGGCATGATCCCGAGCAGGACGCCCAGCGGCCGGCGGCGGATGACGGCGCTGCCCTCGCCCTCGGCGAGGTCGATCGGCTCGTCTGCCAGGAACTCGGCGGCATGGTCGGCGTAGTAGGCGTAGATCGCGGCGCTGAAGTCGACCTCGCCGAGCGCGTCGTCGTGGGCCTTGCCCATCTCGCGCTCCATGGCCGCGGCGAGCTCCTCCCTCCGCTCGGTGTGCAGCTCGGAGACGCGCCGGATCCGGGCGGCGCGCTCCTCGACGGGGGTCGACCGCCCCCAATTCCTGTACGCCGCATGGGCGGCCTCGAGTGCCGCTGCGATCTGCTCGTCGGTAGTGCCCGGCACCTCGCGCTGGAGCTGTCCGGTCCTGGGGTCGGTCACTGCGTAGACGCTCATATATGGCTCCTTCTTCGTGGTCAGCGTAGCGAGGGCTCAGCCCACGGGGACTGGTGCGATCTGGGCGGCCAGGCGGTCGGCGATCTGCTGGCCCACCCGGATGGCTCCGTCGACGTGCTGGAAGCCGAGGCCGGCGACGTCGCTGCTGCCGAAGTCCAGGACGCCGAGGGGCTCGCGCAGCCGCGCGCCGTACCGGGTCAGGCCGCCGAGATCGAAGCTGCTGCCGTACGCACCGCCGGTGAGCTCCTGGTGCTGCCAGTCGCTCTCGACGTAGATCCGCGGCGCGCGCGCCGCCTCGCCGAAGTAGGTGGCCAACGAGCCGAGGACCAGGTCGCGACGCTCGGTCGGGCCCAGCCGGCCGAGGGCGTCGGCGTTCAGGTCCGAGACGAAGCCGACGAGGAAGCCGCGCCCGTCGCCCTGCGGGGTGTTGTCGTAGACCTCGTGGACCAGCTGGTACGGCCCGAACCCGGTGCCGCTCAGGCCCTGCTCGCGCCAGAACGGCGTCTCGTACGTGGCCTGGACCTTGATGACCAGGCCGAAAGACTGGTGCTCGCGCGCCATCCGGTGCTCGGCGGGGAGCTCGGGCAGGAAGCGGATCCGGCGTACGACGGTCGGCGGCACCGCCAGCACGATCCGACGCGCCCGGAAGCTCCTCTCTCCCACCCGTACGACGCCCGCCCCGGTGCCGTCGGCGTCCCACTCGATCGCGGTCACGTCCTGGCCGAGCAGCACCCGGTCGCCCAGGCGACTCGCGAGCGTGCGCGGCACCGAGGCCAGTCCGCCGACCACGCGCCGGTCCAGGATGAAGTCGGCGTCGGCGAGGTGGCGGAAGGCCCCGGCGCTGGCGGCCATCAGCAGCGCCTGCAACGCCGAGAAGGAGTGGGCCGGCTTGGTGAGCATCGCCGGCCCGATGTAGAGCGCGACGTTGTCCCGGGCCTCGACGTCGTCGGTCTGCTCCTCGAGCCAGGCCCGGAACGAGACGCTGTCCAGGTACGCCGCGTCGGGGTGCGTCCACGGCCGGTCAGGGTCGATCTCGGCGGTGAGCCGGTCGAGGAGGGCGGTCAACCGATCGAGCTCCGCGGCCGTCCGCGCCGGGACCGGCAGATCCTCGCCGAAGCGGCGCGCCTCCCCGTCGGCGCCGACGTAGAGGGACTCCCCGGTGCGGTAGCGCGGGAAGGTATCCAGACCGAGCTCCGCGAGGAGGCCGAGCAGGGCGGTCTGGTCCGGTGAGACCCACTGACCGCCGGCCTCGAAGTCGGCCTCGTCGAGCTGGCTGTGCCGCTCGGTCAGCAGCCGGCCGCCGACGCGGTCGCGAGCCTCGAGGACGAGCACGTCGCAGCCCTGCTCCGCGAGGCGCCAGGCCGCGGTCAGGCCGGTCACCCCGGCGCCGACGACGATCACGTCGTGAGTGGTCATGAGGGTTCTCCTATCAACGCGCCCGATCGCGGGGAGGCGACCGGGTCGGTCAGCGGCCCGTAGGTGTCGGGACGCCGTGTGGTCAGGAACGGGAAGAGGGCCAGCCAGTCCGCGCGCTGGGCCAGGTCGAGGGTGGCCACGAGGACGACGTCGCCCTCACGCGGCGCCTCCACCAGCACACGACCGTAGGGGTCGCTGATGAACGACGAGCCGTAGAACGTGATCAGGCCTTCGCTACCCCAGCGGTTGGGCACGACCATGAACAGACCGCTGCTGATCCCGTTGGCGACGATCACCTGGCGCCACAGCGGGGCCGTGTCGAAGTCGGGATGGTCGGGCTCGGAGCCGATCGCGGTCGGGTAGGCCAGCAGCTCCGCGCCACCGACCGAGTAGGCGCGGGCGACCTCCGGGAACCACTCGTCCCAGCACGTCGGCAACCCGATAAGCGGTGCGGCCGGCAGTTGCGGCTGCACCACCGGGTAGGGCTCGGTCGCCGGCCCGGGCCGGAAGTAGGTGTCCTCGTAGTAGCCGGCCGTGACCGGGATGTGCAGCTTGCGGGTGCGCCCGACGAGCTCGCCGTCGGGTGCGACGAGGATCGCGGTGTTGTACCCGCGACCGTCGGCGTCCGCGTCGTTCCCCGTCGGCCGCTCGTAGAGCGAGGCGTGCACGAAGACGCCATACTCCGCGGCCGCCGTCGCCGCCAGCGAGTACGTCGGCCCGTCGGTCAGGCTCTCCGCCAGCGCGGCGGGATGCTCGCCCGCGCGTACGTCGGCCGGGTAGCGCATCAGGGTGAGCTCGGGCAGGAAGACGATCTCCGCGCCCTCGGCCGCGGCCGAGGCGATCCCGTCGAGCAGCACCTCCGCGTGGCGGTCGGGGTCGTCGTACCAGCGCGTCTGGACCAGGCCGACCGTCAACGGCGGGCGACCGGATTCCTGCACCCGTGCCAGCGATGGCTGGGCGGGGGCGACCAGGGTCTTCACGACTTCTCTCCATCCGTGGTGGATGCCGGCACGGCCGGCTGGTGCTGGGTGATGCAGTGGATGCCGCCACCGCGGGCGAACAGCGGGCGGGCGTCGACGCCGCGGACCGCTCTGCCCGGGTAGGCCGCGGCGAGGATCTCGGCGGCCTCGTCGTCGACGGGGTCGTCGAAGGTGCAGGCCACGACGGCGCCGTTGACGACGAAGTGGTTGACGTAGCTGTAGTCGACCCAGCCTTGGTCGTCGCGCAGGGTCTTGGGCGCGGGCAGGCGGACGACCTCCAGCGGCCGGCCGGCGGCGTCGGTGCTCCCGGTGAGCAGGTCGATCACCTCGGCGCTGACCGCACGGTCGGGGTGCGTCTCGTCGCGCTGGTCGTGGACCAGCACACGGCCGCCGCCGACGAACGCGGCGACGATGTCGACGTGGCCCCGGGTGCCGAAGTCGTCGGAGTCCCGGGTGAGGCCGCGAGGCAGCCAGATCACCCGGCGCGCGCCCAGCGTGCGGGCGAGCTCGTCCTCGACCCGTGCCTTGGTCCACCCCGGGTTGCGGAACGGATCGAGTTGCACGGTCTCGGTCACGAGGAACGTGCCCTCGCCGTCGGTCTGGATGCCGCCGCCCTCGTTGACCATCTCCGAGCCGATCCGGACGGCGCCGCTGAGCCGCGTCGCGACCTCGCTGGCGGTGGCGTCGTGCTCCCATCGCGCCCAGTGCTGCTGGCCCCAGCCGTTGAAGACCCAGTTGACCGCGCCCAGCCCCTCGGGGCCGAGGACGAACGTCGGCCCGATGTCGCGGTACCAGGCATCGTCGAGGGCACAGTCGTGCAGCTCGATCGTCGTACTCAGTCGCCGCTGCGCCTCGGCGCGACCCTCGGCGGTGACCAGCACCGTCAGCGGCTCGTGCTCGGCGACGACGTTGGCGACCTGTGCCCAGGCCCGCCACGCCTGGTCGGCCTCGGCGGCGGTCTCCCCCAGCGTGTACGCCGCCGACGGCCACGCCATCCATGCCCGCTCGTGCGGCTCGCCCTCCGCGGGCATGCGCCACGTCGTGCTCATCGGTCGCCTCCGTTCACGTGACTCACTGTGACTCACAGTGACGGCTCGACGGCGACCGAGACGAACCCGTCCGCCTCGCCGAAGCCGGTCGCCGCCGGGGTGGCCGCGGCGTCGAGCCGGGGTCCGGGGTTGCGGAACCAGGCGCTTCCGGTCGCCCAGTAGTAGGCCATCGGGATGACGCCGACGGCGACAGCGCCGAACCCGATGCCGAGCTCCGCACCGGTGAGCCGGTTGGCGCCGAAGCAGGACTGGACGAGGAGGAAGATCATGAACGCCGCCCCGAGCGCCGGCCAGATGGCGACCAGGATCGCGCTCTTGACCGAGGTGAAGGCGACCTTGCGGTAGGCGACGACGACGGCGATGCCGGCGAGGGCGTAGTAGATGCAGATCTGGAGCCCGATCGCGCTGATCGCGTCGCCCATGATGGTCGAGACGCCGCCGAGCTTGGTGGAGGCCACGAAGAGCACCAGCGAGATCACGCTGACGACCACGACGGCGAACCACGGCGTGGCCCAGCGGCTGTGCGCGATCCCGAAGACCCGCGGCAGGGTCCGGTCGCGACCCATCGCGAAGAGCGTGCGGGAGACCTGGATGAGCGTCGTCTCCAGCGTCGCGATGGTGGAGAGCACGACCGCGAGCACGAGGAGCTTGCCGCCCCAGTTCGGAGCGACCATGTTGCCGAGGTCAGCGAGGAGGTTGTCGCTGCCCTGGATGTGCCGCTGGCTGAAGAGCATGTTGGCCGCGATCGTGAAGACCTCGAAGAGGACGAAGACGCCGAAGACGCCCACGAGGCCGCCGAGGCCGGAGTTCTTCTCGCTGTCGTGGGTCTCTTCGGAGAGGTTCGCGGTGACGTCCCAGCCCCAGAAGTAGAAGGCGGCGATCAGCGCAGCTCCGGCGAAGCCGCTCATCCCACCGAAGTGGCCCCAGCCCCAGAGCCAGGACCATGAGAACGTCGCCGCGTCGCCGCCGTGGATCAGCGCGGCAATGCCGAAGATCGCCAGGATGCCCACCTCGATGCCGGTCATGATCCACTGCGCCTGGGCGGTGATGGTCACTCCGCGCAGCACCAACGCGGCCATCACCAGGAAGACGAGGGCACCGACGCCGATGCAGGCCCAGGTGTTGTTGCCCGCGGTGTCGGAGAACAGCGAGAGCGTGTACTGCCCGGCCGGCAGGGAGCCCGCCACCATGAAGATGGTGGCCGAGACCACCAGCGACCAGCCGGAGATGAAGCCCAGTGCGGGATGGAGCGCGCGCGCCACCCAGGAGTAGCTGGCGCCGGCGTTGACGTCGAGCCGGCCGAGGTAGTTGAAGGCGATCGCGATGCCGAGCATCGGCAGCGCACACCACAGCAGTGCGGCCGGGCCGTAGAGGCCGGCGGCGCCGATCAGGACCGGGGTCGTCGCACCCAGCGAGTACGCCGGAGCGCTGCCCGCGAAGGCCATGACGATCGTGTCGAACGTGTGGAGGGCGCCTGCCCGGAGGCCACCGGCGGTGGCCGGCTCCGGCGTCGGTGTGGTCGTGGTCAACGCGTTCCCCTGCTACTCGAAGAAGGAATGTTCAGGCGAGCGTAGACTTCGATTTGAGTGTTGAACAGATCACATCGCCATCAATTTCTGTTCTCCGGCAATCTTTTGCAACGGAATCAGTTGTTCATGAAACAACGGGTGAGACAACAGCGGGACCGACCCGGTCCTCCTGCGAGGATGGCCTCGTGCGCCGCATCGTCCAGAGCAAGAAGCTGCAGAACGTCCGCTACGACGTCCGGGGTCCGATCCTGGAAGAGGCAGAGCGCCTCGAGGCCCAGGGCCACAAGATCCTCAAGCTCAACATCGGCAACCCGGCACCGTTCGGCTTCGAGGCACCCGAGGCGATCGTGGCCGACATGGTCCACCATCTGCCGATCGCGCAGGGCTACTCCGACTCCCGCGGCATCTACTCCGCACGCACCGCGGTCGCGCAGTACTACCAGTCCCGCGGCCTCGTCGGAGCCGAGGTGGAGGACATCTTCATCGGCAACGGCGTCTCCGAGCTGATCACGATGGTGCTGCAGGCCTTCCTCGACGACGGCAACGAGGTTCTCGTCCCGGCGCCCGACTACCCACTGTGGACCGGTCAGGTCACGCTCTCCGGCGGTACGCCGGTGCACTACCGCTGCGACGAGTCCAACGGCTGGAACCCCGACCTGGCCGACATCGAGTCGAAGATCACCGAGAACACCCACGCCCTGGTGATCATCAACCCCAACAACCCGACCGGCGCCGTCTACAGCCCCGACGTCGTCAAGGGCATGGTCGACATCGCCCGTCGCCACGACCTGGTCGTCTTCGCCGACGAGATCTACGAGAAGATCCTCTTCGACGACGCGGTCCATCACCACGCCGCGACGTACGCCGGGGACGACGTCCTGTGCCTGACCTTCAGCGGCCTCTCCAAGGCCTACCGGGTCTGCGGCTACCGCGCCGGCTGGGTGATGATCTCGGGCCCCAAGGACCTCGCCACCGACTTCCTCGAGGGTCTGACCCTGATGGCGAACATGCGCATGTGCGCCAACGTGCCCGCCCAGCACGCCATTCAGACCGCACTCGGCGGCTACCAGTCGATCGAGGAGCTGATCGTGCCCGGCGGCCGGTTCTACGAGCAGAGCATGCTCGCCCACCGGATGCTCAACGAGATCCCCGGCGTCTCCTCGGTCAAGCCGAGCGGCGCGCTCTACTGCTTCCCGCGGCTGGACCCCGACGTCTACCACATCGAGGACGACGAGGAGTTCGTGCTCGGGCTGCTGCGGGCCAAGAAGATCCTGGTCACCCACGGCACCGGCTTCAACTGGTTCGAGCCCGACCACTTCCGGCTCGTCACACTCCCCGACGTGGAGATGCTCGCCGACGCGATCGGACGGATCGCAAGCCACCTGGCGACGCTGCGATGACGTCGGCGAGCCGTTGAACGGATCGACTCACACGCGCACCGGTTCTCCCGTACCCTCTCAGTGATGCTCTTTCGCAGGCCCCGTCCCTCGGCCGGACGTTGGCCCACCGTGCCGGTGGTCAGCGTCCCCGTCTGGCACGCAGTCGGTCTCGCGGGCTCCATCGCCGCTGCCACAGTCGGGCAGCTGGCGACCTTCTCCACCGGGGAGTTCAGCCGTTCCTCGGCGCTCTTCTACGTGCTGATCGTCGCCGCGCTCGTCGTCCTGTGGCTCGTGGCGCGTCGACGTCCCTCGCGCTGGCCGTTGTTCCTGTGGCCGTTCACGATCCTCGCCGGACTCGCGGGTGCCACGACGGTCGCGCCCGTTGCCGCGCAGCTGTGCGCCAGCACGATCGTGCTCGGCTTCCTCTACGTCGGCCTCACCCAGCCGCGCGGGTCGACGCTGATCCTGCTGGCGCCGGCCGTCGCGACGTACAGCCTGCTCTACAGCTCGCTCCCGCACGGACAGATGCTGGTGAAGATGGCGATCTCCGCGCTCGTGTGGGCTGCGTCCACCGAGCTGCCGGCCTGGCTGACCGTCAAGCTGCGGTTCGCCCGCGCCGAGCTCGCCCGGCTCGCCGCCACCGACTCCCTCACCGGGCTGGCCAACCGCCGCTACTGGGACGAGCAGCTCAGCCGGCAGCTCGAGAGCGGCCCCCCGGCCGCCGTCCTGCTGGTCGACCTGGACCACTTCAAGCGGTTCAACGACGAGCGCGGCCACCTGGCCGGCGACGAGATGCTGGTCGCCTTCGCCGAGGTGATCCAGCGGGTCACGCCCAGCGGGGACCTGTGCGCGCGGTGGGGCGGCGAGGAGTTCGCCATCCTGGTGCACCAGACGTCCCAGGCCGAGCAGGTCGCCGAGCGGATCCGCCGCGAGGTGCCCCATGGCCAGACGTGCTCGATCGGGGTGGTCCGGAACCGCGCCGGCGAGGAGCTCGGCGCCTTCATGCACCGCGTGGACCTGGCGCTCTACGAGGCCAAGGCGCACGGCCGCGACCGCATCGTCGTCGCGGCCTGAAGGCCGCGAGTCACCTACCTCGGCCGGTCGGCCAGCAGCTCGCGCTCCTCGTCGTCGGTCAGACCGGCGCCGTGCGGCTGGGTGACGGTCTCCTCCCATGCCAGTGTGTCCGCGAGGGTCTCCTCCAGTGGCCGGGTGGCCAGGCCGGCGGCTTCGGCGCGTGCCGTTGAGCGGGCACCGAAGCCGCGGTACGCCGGATCGGCGATCCACAGCGGCAGCGACCGCGGCCCCATCCACTCGTTCACGTCGTGCTCCGCGAGCCAACCGTCGGCCACGGCGACCAGCGGGCCGTCATGACCGGCGACCCGCCGGGCCACGGCCAGATGGTCGGCGAGCGGGCGCGAGTTCGCCATCGCGTTGACGACTCCGACCGTGCCGCTCTCGGCGCACCCGACCAGCCACTCGGCCAGGTCGCGGACGTCGATCATCGCCGCGACCAGGCCATCCCCGGCCGGCACGAGCACCGAGCCGTCCGTCGCGGCGGGATGCGCGAAGCGCCACGGCCAGTAGCCGCTGCGTCCCGTGCGGTCGCCCGGCCCGCCGATCAGGCCCGGCCGCGCGATCAGCCGACGGTCGGCGCCGAAGGCCGCCGTCACGGCCTCCTCGCAGGCCACCTTCGCGCCGCCGTACTGCTCCATCGAGGTCATCGTGTCCGCCACGAGGGCGGGTTCGACCGCCGCGTCCTCGTCGGCGCCGACGATGTCGTTCGCGGCGTACACGCTGGCGGTCGAGACGAACAGGTAGGCCTCGGCACGCTCGGCCAGAGCACGAACGGCGCCGCGCACCTGGCCGGGCTGGGTGGCGACGTCGACGACCGCGTCCCAGTGGGCGCCGGCCACGTCGGCGTACGCGTCGGGATGGTCGCGGTCGGCAACGGCGTGCCGTGCGCCCTGCGGCGCGGCGGAGCCGCCACGCGAGAGGGACGTGACGTCGTGCCCGCGCTCGACCGCGCGCGCCGCAATCGTGCCGCCGAGCCAACCGGTGCCGCCGAGGACGAGGATCCGCATACCAGGAAGGTTGCCACGACCGTCTCGCCGCCATGGCCGACGAGCCCGCGGGCGACGTACGCTGCCAGCAGAATCGAAGGTCAGGAAGAGAGCCTGAGATGGCAGCCGTCAGCGTGCGCTACATCGTGAACGACGTCGATGCGGCCCTCGACTTCTATACGCGCCTGCTCGGGTTCGAGCTGGTCATGCACCCGGCACCGGCGTTCGCGATGCTGACTCACGGATCGCTACGGCTCGTCCTGAGCCAGCCGGGCGGCGGCCCCGGCGGCGGCCAGGCGCTGGCCGACGGCACGCTGCCCGCGCCGGGCGGATGGAACCGATTCGCGCTCGAGGTCGACGATCTCGACGAGGACGTCGCCCGGTTGCGCGGCGCCGGTGTTCGGTTGCGAGGGGATGTCGTCACCGGCGTCGGCGGTCGGCAGGTCATCGTCGAGGACCCCTCGGGCAACCCCGTCGAGCTCTTCGAGCCGCTCTTGGACGAGGCGCGCCTCGACGAGGCGTGACCGACAGCCGGGGCCACAACCCCGGATTCGACCGGCCACAACCCTCGACTCGGCGGGCCACAACCCCCGACTCGGCGGGCCACAACCCTCGACTCGGCATCAGGCGTTCTGGAACGGAAGCAGCACGATCGGTGCCGAGGTCGGCTGCGGTGACCCTCCCGCCGGCTCGACGGTGACGCCCACGCCGCGAGCGGTCGCGGCGCTGCCCTGGAGGACGACGGTGGCGGCGGCCGTGGGCGGCATCAGACCGGCGGGATGCATCGTCCCGTGGTGGTCCTCGATCCAGACCTCATAGACCTTGCTCGGGGGCGCGGCTGGCATCGCGGACGTGACGAGTACGGCGCGGTCCAGCGAGGGCGAGCGATAGAGCGTGAGCGAGGCGCCGTTGTGCAGGGTCGTCTTCGTGCGCTGTACGTCGGCGGCGCCGATGACCTGCTGGGCCTCGGTCACCGCGACGGGGCCGTGGGACGAGGTCCAGGGATGCCAGGCGACGACCCCGCCGGCCACCCCCAGGACGATGACCGCCGCCGCGGCCACGGCGGCCAGGAACGCCCGCCGATGGCGAGGGTGCTGCCCGATCCGCGCCGCCGGCCGCACGGCGGGGGCGAGCGGACGCACGGTCGTGATGTCGGCGAGGACCTTGTCCCTCAGGCTGGTCGGCGGCTCGGTGGCGCTGATCCCGCTCAACTGCGCCGCGGCCTCGGTCAGGGAGGCGACCTCGGCCCGGCAGGTCTCGCAGATCGCCAGGTGCTTCTCGAACTCCGCTCGTTCGTCGTCGTCGAGGGCATCGACCGCGTACGCGCCCACGAGCGCGTGGATGTCGCTACTCATCGGCCTGACCCCACTCCCAGATTGTCTCGCAAGCGGATCAGGCCGTCCCTGATCCGCGTCTTCGCCGTGCCCACCGGAAGCGCGAGCATCGCGGCGACCTCGGTGTGCGTGTAGCCGCCGAGATAGGCCAGCGAGACCGCCTCCCGCTGGTTCGGTGTCAGGTCGTCGAGGGCAGCGCGCACGCGCCGGGCCTCGAGCTCCGAGTGCGCCGCCTCCGCCGTACTGTCGTGCTCGATGACGCGGGTGCGCTGCTCGTAGAGCTCCTCGCGTCTGCCGGCGGCCTCCGCCGAGCGCACCCGGTCGACCGCGCGGCGATGGGCGATGGTCATCATCCATGCCAGCGGGCTGCCGCGGTCCGGGTCGAACCGTGCCGCCGTACGCCAGATCTCCAGGTAGGCCTCCTGAGCGACCTCCTCCGCCTGGGTCGGGTTGCGGACGACGCGCAGCGTCAGCCCGTAGAGCCTGGCGGAGGTGGCGTCGTACAGCTCGGCGAAGGCGCGCTCGTCGCCGAGGCTCGAGCGCCGCAGCAGCTCGCCCAGGGCGGCGCCGGGCGGCGGCCCCTCGGGGTCGCCGTCCGGCACAGGTCGGAGGTGTTCCACAGTGGGATTCTCCTCGGTCGCCGTCGACTCACTTGCCCGAGGGCATGAGCACGGTGTCGATGACGTAGACGGTGGCGTTCGCCGTGGGGATGTCGCCGCAGAGCACCTTCGCCCCGTCGACCTTCATGCCTCCGGTGCCGCCCGTGACGGTGACCTTGTCCTTGTCCAGCGTCATGTGGGTGCCCACGACCGCCTTCGGGCCCAGCTGTCCGGCGACGACGTGGTGGGTGAGGATCTGGGTGAGCAGCGCCTTGTTGGCGAGCACCTTGTCCAGCGCGGCCTTCGGCAGCTTGGCGAAGGCGGCGTTGGTCGGCGCGAAGACTGTCAGCCCGCTGGCGCCGTTGAGCGTGTCGACCAGGCCGGCCTTGGTGACCGCCGTGACGAGTGTGCTGAGCAGCGGGTTGTTGCTCGCCGCCGTCGCCACCGGGTCCTTGACCATGCCGTCGAACGAGCCGGCGCCGGTCTTCGGGATGGCCGAGCAGGCCGGCCCGAAGGTGTGCGCGGCGGCGCCCATCGCGGACGAGGACGGCGCCATCGCGGCGCTCGAGGACGGGGCCATCGGAGAGCTCGAAGACGTGGCTATCGGGGCGTTCGAGGAGGTGCCCGTGGAGGTGGTCGACGAGCCGCACGCCGTCAGGCCTGCGCCGAGCGTGAGCGCGGCGGCCGCGAGGGCTGCGGGGCGGTGCAGGGCGGTGATGTTCATGGAGCTGCCTTTCCCGTGGTGGTCTGTCAGGAGGTGTTCGCAGCGGCAGCCCGCGCGGATGGGTCGCAGAGGGGTCCGGGGAAGATGTCTAGACAGGTGCTAGGCCACGGTGACGAGGATCGACTGGATACCGCTGGCACCCGAGGGGTACGGCGTGCGGCGGACCGGGGACTGCACCTGCCCTGCCCCGTCGGTCACCCGGCACGACAGCGTGTGGGTGCCGGGTGTGGCCTCCCAGCGCGCGTACCACTGGCGCCAGTAGTCGTTGCCGCCCGAGGGTCCGAGGTGGGCGGGCCGCCAGGGGCCGCCGTCGACCTGCAGCTCCACGCGCGCGACGCCGCCGTTCTCCTGGGCCCACGCCACCCCGCCCACGACGACCTCGCCGGCGTGCAGCTGAGCCAGCGCGCGCGGGGTGTCGATGCGGCTGGAGATACGGATCGGCGCGTCGGTCGCCCAGCCGCGCTGGGTCCAGTACGCCGACTGCGCGGCGTAGGTGGTCAGGGTCAGGCGCGTCACCCACTTGGTGGCGCTGATGAAGCCGTAGAGGCCGGGGATGACCAGGCGCGCCGGGAAGCCGTGCTCGCGAGGCAGGGGTGCGCCGTTCATGCCGACGGCCACCATCGCGTCGCGCCCGTCGGTGGCCAGCGCGAGCGGCGTACTGATCGTCATGCCGTCCACGTCGGTGGAGAGGATCTGGTCCGCGCCGCGGCCGTAGCCCGCGCGGTCGAGCAGATCGCCGAGCCGTACGCCGAGCCAGCGGGCGCTTCCGACGTAGGGGCCGCCGACGCTGTTGGAGACGCAGGTCAGGGTGATGTCGCGCTCGATCAACGGCATGGCGAGCAGGCCGGCAAAGTCGATGGTGAAGGGTCGCCGCACGTCGCCGTCGATCCTCAGCGTCCAGTCCGAGGTACTCACGACCGGCACGTCCAGTCGGGTATCGACCCGGTAGAACGACCCGGTCGGCGTGCGGAACGGGCTGACCCCGGGCGCCAGTCGTTCGATGCCGGCGGGGAGTGCCGGTGCGGGCGACGCGGGCGCAGGCAGGGTCACCGCCTCCGGTCGTCCGCGGTAGGCCGCGATCCGGCGTCCGGTCTCCCCGGCTGCCAGCGCAACCGCGGCGGCAGCCCCCAGCCACAACACCGCTCGACGCCCTCCCACGGTCTCGACGCGTCGGATCTGGCCGGTGAGCAGCGCGAGGCAGGCGCCCGCGACCACGGCCGTGACCACGGTCGGCATCACGTCGGCGACGTGAGCCGCGGGGCGGGTCAGCACGCACGCGGCCGAGACCGCCGAGAGGGCGAGGAGCCCGGCCTCCCCTGCCACCCAGCTGCGGGCGGCGAGCAGCCCGATGCCGGCGGCGACGAGGAGGACGACGACCAGCACGGACCCGAGCAGCACCTCCTTGTCGTGCGTGCCGAAGTGCGCGATCGCCCACTCCTTCAGCGACGTCGGGGTGCGATCGATCACCGTCGACCCGACTGCCAGGAGCGGCGATGTCGACGGTCGGGTCAGGGCGGCGGCCAGGTGGCCGGCGCCCAGCCCGAGCCCGCCCGAAACGAGACCGGCCAGGGGCGTCAGCGCAAGTGTCCTCATGTGCACGGTTCGGCGCGGCCGTCGGGAGCGGTTCGTCCGGACGCCGGGTGGTCCAGACCAGTGATGGCAGGCGGAGCGGGCTGCGAGATGTGCGCGCCGGTCGCTCGCGGTGCCCACTAGCATCAGGTCCGACGGTCGCCGTCGCAGCCATCGCTGCAGTCCGGGGCCGCCCCGTCTCGGACCACATCTCGGATGACGCGATAGCCGATGAGATGAGAGTTCCGCGGACCGACCGGCCGCTCGCCCGACGGGCGCAGCGAGGATCGTCGACCGCGCTGGCGGGGGTGACGGCGCTGATCTACCTGATCCATGCCGTCGCGGTGGTGTGCGTCGCGCTCCTTAGGCCACCCGGCACGAACTCACCGCGTGCCCTGGGCGCGCTCGCGCTCGCGACGCTCGCGTTGGCGGCGTACGCGTTCGCGCGCGGACGGAGGATGCGCCAGGGCGAGGCGACGGTGATGCTGGCCCTGCCGTTGGGCGCGGCCGCGGCGATGAGCCATGCCACCCCGCTCGACCTGGCGGCGCTGACGAACGGCCTCGGCCTGTCGATGCTGGGCGCGTATGCGAGCTGGCTGCTCGCGTGGCCCGGCGCGGTCACCTTCTACGCCGGACTGTCCGCCTGGGTCGCGGTGGTGGCCGCTCGCGGTGAGTCCTACCTGACCGTGGCGGCCGCGCTGCTGGCCGCCCAGGCGGTGGTGATGTGCGAGCTCGTGCGCGCATTGCGTCGCCGGGTGCTGCGGCTCACCCAGTTCGATCCGCTCACCGGCGCCCTGAACCGCCGAGGCGTCGCGGACGCTGTCAGCGCCATCGCCTCCCGGATGGGTCGGCGCGCCGTGCCGGTCTCGGTCGCGCTGATCGATCTCGACGACCTGCGCCAGGTGAACAACACCGCCGGCCACCTGGCCGGCGACGCGCTGCTTGTCGCGGCCACCGACGAATGGCGACACGGCTTCCCGGATGCATCCGTCACCGTCGCCCGCATCGGCGGCGACGAGTTCCTGCTGCTCTTCGAGGGCACCGACGACGTGGCCGCGCGGACGATGCTCGACTCCCTGCACGCCACCTCCGCCGTACGGTGGTCAGCCGGCGTCACGCGGCTGCGACCCGGCGAGCCGCTCGACAGCGCACTCGCGCGGGCCGACGCGGAGATGTATGCGACGAAGGATGCGAGGCGGGCGGGGTTGGCGGGTGCGTAGCGGGCAGCGGGTGCTCGTGCGAGATCAGGCTCTCGTGGGCAGCCGCTCTGGCGCACTTCGCCCACTAAGACGCAGGTGCAGAGCGCCCAGTTGGACGCGGCTGTCAGCGGTTCATCAGCCGCTCGATGAAGATGTCGATGTGGTCGTGGAACCGACGTCGGAACCAGTTCAGCTGGTCGCCCTCCTGCGAGGTCCAGGGTCCGGTCGCCCGGCACATGTCGGTGCGAGCGTCCCCAAGTCCTGTCTTCTGCTCCGCCTCGCAGTACGGCTGCGAGGCGGCCGGCATGTGCTCGAGGTGGTGCGGAGCGAGCATGAACCGCAAAGGTCCGGGGACACCGCGGCCGGCGGGATGCGCAACGAGGCTGACGAAGAGTTCGAGCTGGCTCGCGCTGACCCCGGAGGACAGCGCAGCGACGTTCGGTCGGCCCGAGACGGGCTCGCGCCCCGAGCGCCGGATGTATCCGGGGTCGTCGAGGTCGCCGTTCATTTCAAGCGTCACCTCCAGCATATTGATCTGACCCGAGCAGGCCAGACAGGCGACCCCGGACGTGGCCGACTGAGTGCGCCGGGTCGCGCCGCGCATGCCGCCGATGTCCAACGCGTCGATCGCGATGCCGCCGTCGATCACGGGGATGAGGTCGGCGTATGCGATTGAGTTGAGCACGGCGCGCGGCCACGGGCGGTCCACGCAGGAGAAGATGACGTCATAGTCGAGCGCCGCTGCGAGCCCCTCAGGGCTGCAGATGCTCGTGTGGTGGCGGTGCGCCTTAAAGCCGAAAGCCGTTGCCGCCATGCGCGCCAGTCGGGCCGCGACGTCGATCTTGCGCCGATGCAAGCGAGCATCACGGCGCGTTGCGCCGACCATACGGTCTCGGTTGACCACGTGCACCCGGTCGAAGTCCATGATGCCAATCTCGACGATGCCGGTCGCGGCCAGGCGTTGGATGACATCCAGCCCCACGCTGCCGGCCCCGACGACCAAGACACGCAGTCGGGTGATGTCGCGATGGCGGTCGGGTCCCCACGCCGAGATGGTCCGGACCTGCGATTCCTCAGGGCGGGCCGGTGGCACGAGCTGGTCGTTCCAGGACACCGTCAGTGTCGTTCCCACGCGGCGAACCGAACCGGCCCACCCCGGCCGTCCGTCGTTCCATGCCCTGGCGGACCAGGTGGAGTCACCGGCCAGGGTCAGGCCGACCAACGGCAGACCGGTGACGTGCTCGACCAGGCTCGCATAGGAGCTCTCAGCATCAGCGTCCGGGCCACTGAGTAGCTGCCATCCTCGGCTGCCGGGGTGGCTGTGGAGGATGGCGACCCCGTGTCCGCGCTGCGCCGCCAGCGCGGCGATCCGTAGGACGTAGCTGCCCTGGATGGTCGCGTTGCCGTGCACCTGTCGGTCGCCGTCTGTAGGCAGGTGTACCTCATGCAGGAGACGGGTGATGCGGGTGGCGCCCGTGGATACGGCGTACGTCGCGAGGCAGATGTCCTCCTGTCCGTCGTGCCGGAGGAGATGAGAGCTCAGTGTGTCGTGGACGCTCTGGGTCATGGCAACGGAGTGGGCGTGCATCTCAGATCGCCTGCCCGATCACACAGCGGACGTGGCTGATCCAGAGGTGGATCGGCTTGCGGCCCATGTTCCAGAAGCCCGTGTCGCGGGAGTGGCGGCGCCAGCCCTCGGGGCAGTCCTGGTTGTCAGTGTTGGTCTGGGCGAAGTTGATCTCGTTCTCGAGGTGGATCCAATGCGGCGGCGCCATCGGCCACCCCTGCAGCTCGCTGACGCTGACGCCGGTGAGAACCTTCTGACCCGCGCGAGCGCCCGTGGCGGGGACGACGTAGTACTTCACGACGTCCCCGCACACGGTCGGCTCGTGGCCCTCCTCCTCGAGGTCGGCGACGAATCGGGCCACGCCGTCCATCGGGATTGGGGCGACGGCCATCAGGCGACCTGAGCGCTCTGGCGAACGGTCACGAAGGCGTCGCCGCTCTTGAGGTCGATCACCCTCTCGTCGCGGTAGACCTTGGTTTCGCCGTTGTGCTTGATCTTCGCCAGGTCGTACTGCGCCGGGTCGACCCCAGCCAGGCGCAGCAGGGCCGCCGCCTCCTGGTCGTCGTCCCGAGTGGCATAGCTCTGACCGTCGATCGAGATCGTGATGTTCGTGTGGTGCTCGTGCTTCTCGGACATTGCCAAACCTCCGCGAGTATGGCCCGGCGAGCCGGGCACTTTCGTATGTGTTCGTTCACCATAGTTGACGCCCGGGAAGACTGTCAACTTTAGTGAATGAGCGCATATGATCGTGTTATGACTGGCAGCGACCCCAACGACCTCGGAACGACCCTGAAGTCAGTTCGCGACATGCTGGGCAAGTCCCTCAAGTCCGTCGCAGACCCGGCGGGCATCTCGCCCGCGTACCTCTTGAAGCTCGAGAAGGGCGAGGTGTCGGCACCCTCGCCTCATGTCCTGCACCGCCTTGCCGGGGTTCTAGGCGTGGAGTACCTCGAACTCATGCGACTCACCGGCTACGTCGTACCTGAACCGACCGGTCCGCGGATGAACGCGCTGTCGCAAGCGCTGAGCTCAAACGACCTGACCGACGACGAGGCGAAGGCCGTGACGGCCTTCCTCGAGATGTATCGACGCGGGAAGTTGGATTGAGCGGCAAGAACGTCGATCGCCTCCTGCGCGCTGCCGACGCCTACGGTCGCTTCCCAACGCCTGTCGACGACCTCGTCCGCGCAGCCAACCTGGCTCAGGCCAACGACTTCGTCCTAGACGAGTCCATGATCGTCAAGGCTCCGTCTCATCTCCGCTCGCTGCTCCGGAGTGCGAAGCGCAAGATTCAGGGAATCATCGATCGACGCGAGCGGGTCGTTCACCTGTCGCCGGAGATCGAGAACGAGGGGAAGCGGCGTTTCGTGATGCTTCATGAGACTGCGCACGACATCTTTCCCCACCAGCAGGATCTCCTGTACGCAGAGAGCCACGAGACGCTGGCCCCAACGACGAAGCACCTCTTCGAGCAAGAGGCGAACCAGGGCGCCGCCGAGCTCCTCTTTCAACGCACGTGGTTTCAGAAGGACGCCAACGACCTGGAAGTCTCGGTTGCGACGGTCCAGTATCTGGCACAGAGGTACGGCTCGTCGTTCCATTCGGCATTCCGCCGCTATGCGGAAACGGTCGCCGTCCCGGTCGCAGCGGTCGTGTTCGACCGTAGTCCGCTTCAGCTAACGCCTAAGACGTGGAAACGTGAGGAGGCGATGGCATCGCGCGCATGGCAGCAAAGATTTGGCCGGCCTACGTGGCCGCGCGCCATGGACGTCACAAGCCACCCATTCATCGCCGCGCTGGACTACCCGGCCCTGAGCGAGATGGCCTTCACCGATCTCAACGGCGCCACAGTGAACGTCCGAGTCGAGACACACACCAACGGCTACAAGAGGTTCCTTTTGCTATGGGTTCCGAAGAAGAAGCTCCTAGCACCGCGCAAGGTGCGTGTGCTCGAGTCATGGTGAGCGCCCGAGCTAGCAGCCCGGCCTCCTCGGCCCGACCATGACGACCTCACGTTACGGCTCGTGAGCCACGGCAATCGCGCCGTTTGCCCAGCGAACGCTGGTGGTGACTGGCATGCTCCTCCAACGGAAGGGAGCAACCCAATGACCACCGAGATCGCCATCCTCAACCGCTCCGCAGTGGCACTTGCGGCGGACAGCGCCGTCACTGTCTCCGGACGCGGCGGCATCAAGGTCTACGACGGCGTCAACAAGCTCTTCGAACTCGTCAAGGGCAGGCCTGTTGGAGTCATGATCTACAACAGTGCGGATCTGTCGTTGCGTCCATGGGAAACGATCATCAAGAGCTACCGAGAAGAGCGTAGGTCGCACTCCTTTCCGACGCTCGACGACTACGTCAGCGACTTCAAGCATTTCATCCAGACTCACCCCGAGCTGTTCTCGGCCCGGCAGCAGCGCGAAGCCTTGACGAACGTACTCGACAGTGATCTGAGCATGATCCGGACATACATCGGTCAGGCGATCTACGCGAAGGTCCGTAGCGGAAGTGTGCCCACGCCTCAGCAGGTTGCTCGGATCGTCAACCGCGAAGTGCGGGAGTTCTGGGACTACGCCCGTTCCAGCTACGCACTCGACCAGTGGGATACCCCACTCCCGTCGCCCAGAACACTAGGTGCCGACCTCCGTCCTCTGCTCGACGAGCGCATCGACGTGGTCTTCGAGAACCTTCCGCTCAATGATGCGGTGCGCGCTCGCCTTCGGATAGCGCTCATACACCGCGCCCTCGGCTTTGCTGGCGACGATGACGATGAGTTCTCAGGGGTGGTCTTCGCCGGATTCGGCGACGACGAGTACTACCCCCGTCTCCGAGAGTTTCGTACGAAGGTCGTGTACAACGATCGTCTTCTGTGCCGCGACATCGACGACTCTAGGAGTGACATCGGCGTTGGCCTGCCCGGCGATGTCAAGTCGTTCGCTCAAGGGGACATGGTCAGGTCCTTCACCGATGGCATCCAGGATCACGTTCGACGCGAGATGATCACGTACTGGGCACAGTGGCGCAGCGGCGGACTTGGCACAGACGTGACGAGCGAGGCAGATCTCGCTTCGCTGTCCAAGTCCGACAAGAAGGCGGTTGCCAAGGTCGTGGACCGCCAGGCGGTGACCTGGGTCGACGAGTTCCTCGAGCACATGGCCGCGTATGAGCGGGCGAACGTTCGAGGGCCACTGCTGCAGAGCGTGTCGTACCTCCCGAAGGACGAACTGGGAGCTATGGCCGAGAGTCTGGTGAACTTGACCACCCTGAAACGACGCGTGTCGATCAACGAAGCTCAGACGGTCGGCGGAGCCGTCGACATGGCGGTAGTGTCTCGAGGTGACGGGTTCGTATGGTTGAAGCGCAAGCACTATTTCGATCAGGCGTTGAACCCATCGTGGGCAGACACGCACTCCGCCACCCCACCGACGCGAGACATGGACTGAGCGATGATGAGTGAGCCAAGACAAGACCGGACCTTCCAACTGCTCCTTGATCAATACTTCCCTCGCGATGCCGTGCTTATCCGTGAGGACGTCAGAATTGCCGACTCGGGACGCCCCGCCAGCGACTACGACGCCGACTGCGCGCTTACCACGTTCCTCTCGACGCACCCCTAACTCCTGGCACGGGCGAACAAGCGGCACTGGCCTTCGGCCGAGTCAAGGGCCTCCAGGCTTCTCACCCCGGGTAGGTGCGGAGTCTGCGGCTGTTCGCACTACGCAAGTGGCGGAAGTGCTTCAACGTCCGCACCCGGCCATCCGTAGACCTCGAGTGACGGGAGATTCGGGAGGTCAGGGATGGCGTCCCGACCGTGTATTGGCCGCGATCACGCGAGTGATCGCGTGATGCTCTCGGAATTGTCCAGCGCTGAAACGCTACAGCGCAGTCGCCTCGGAATGCCGACTTCGTCGGCTAGATCGCCAGGCTAGTGAAGCCTGCTGATGCCGCCTGTCCCGCACATCGAGATGTGCGCCCACTTCGCCGCGAGTCCGCGCACAGGACGCGACGGTCGATATTCAGCGACCGTAGTGGTAGCGACAGGCTGCGATCCGAACCTCGGCCTCGGCGACCTTGTACACCAAGCGGTGCTCGTCGGTGATCCGTCGCGACCAGTAGCCGGCGAAGTCATGTTTGAGCGGCTCTGGCTTGCCGATGCCCTCATTCCCGTTGCGCACCACGTCTTGGATCAACTGGTTGATGCGCTTGAGAACCTTTCGGTCCTGTGTCTGCCACCACAGATAGTCCTCCCAAGCGTTCGCGTCCCAGACCAGTCGCATGCTCAGTCAGTATCGAGAAGGTCGTGCGACTCTCCCGAACCACCCTCCAAACGCTCCATCGCGTCAAGGAGGCGCCGAGCGTTCGCCGGTGAGCGCATCAGGTAGGCGGTCTCACGTAATGACTCGAAGTCTTCGAGCGAGACGATGACCACCGGTTCGTGCCCCGCGCGAGTGATGACGACCTCTTCTCGGTCGTTGATGACGCTGTCGAGCACTTCTGCATAGCGCGCCCTTGACTCGGTGTAGCTCAAGGTCTTCATGACTCCTCCTTCTGTACAGAAAAGCGTACGTCAAGAGACGCTGGCCGACAACCGTGCACGCCCAGCCTGTCTGCCTCGACCCGCGTCACACCGCCGCGAGCCGCGCGTCGTGCATGTGCTGCGTGCTTTCGATCAGATC
>Ga0131853_10004264_pt1 | contig 25608 bp, 21 predicted proteins | sample TergutLab28metaG_FD_92764 | JGI IMG/M metagenome (GOLD analysis project Ga0131853, IMG submission 92764) | Labiotermes labralis P1 segment gut microbial communities from Petit-Saut dam, French Guiana - Lab288 P1 (version 2) (version 2) | ecosystem: Host-associated > Arthropoda: Insects >... | reverse complement strand
TGGCGGTTATTCGTCTCGTTTCGTTACAGAAGCTCAAATGCCAGTGACAATGATGCGTTTGAACTTAGTTAAAGGATTGGGTCCTGTTGTTCAACTCGTTGAAGGGTGGACTTTAAACCTCCCAACTGATGTTTCAGATACTTTATGGAAGCGAACGGATTATACTTGGCCATGTACTTGGTTTGCGCCACGTGTTGCTGAGGTGGGACCATTTAAGTCAGCTTATGATGTGATGAATAATTGGGGGGCGAATCATGGTGCAATCAGTTACGGACATATCGGCGCCGACATTATTACTTTGTGTTCAATGTTAAGAATTCCAATTAGCATGCATAATGTACCAGAAAAAGATATCTTCCGCCCAGCGGCTTGGAATTTATTCGGAATGGACAAAGAAGGTCAAGATTATCGTGCTTGCCAAACATATGGTCCATTATATAAATAAGAGGTGTAGCCATGGAGAGCAAACAAGTATTAGCTTTTGATTTCGGCGCTTCGAGTGGTCGAGCAATCTTAGGGATTTATGATGGAGAGCGAATCGAATTACAGGAAATCCATCGCTTCTCAAATGATCCAGTTACAGTGAACGGGGTTGTTTATTGGGATGTGTTGCGCTTGTTATTCGAAATTAAAGAAAGTCTTATCAAAGCAAAAGCTTATGGGGCGATTACGAGTATTGGGATTGATACTTGGGGTGTGGATTTCGGGCTACTGGATAAAGATGGGCATCTTCTCTCCAATCCTGTTCATTACCGAGACGCGCGAACTGTCGGGATGGTTGAGAAGAGTTTTGAATATTTACCAAAGGCGGAATTTTATCGAATAACTGGCAATCAATTTATGGAGCTTAATACTGCGTTTCAATTATTTTCTATGGAACAAAAAGACTCACATCTGCTAAAACAAGCAGATGTGATGCTCTTAATGCCAGATTTGCTTAATTACTTTTTGACAGGTAAGAAAGTGAGTGAGAAAACGATTGTTTCGACGACTCAGATTTATGATGCTCATAAGCAAAGTTGGTCAGCAGAGGTTATTGGGGCATTAAAGTTGCCAGCGCATCTTTTCACAGAGATTGTTGAAAGTGGCACAGTCATTGGGCAAATTTCCCAGGAAATTGTTGAAGAGCTTGGTATTGATGCCACTGATGTGATTGCAGTAGCGGGACATGATACGCAGTGCGCCCAAGTTGCAGTTCCAGCGATAGAAAAAGACTTTGTATTTTTAAGCTGTGGCACTTGGTCATTGCTTGGAACGGAGCTAGAGAAGCCGCTGATTAACGAGAAGACATTGGCTTACAATGTCACTAATGAAGCCGCCCATGATGGCAAGATTTCCTTTCTTAAAAACATTACTGGCTTGTGGTTGGTTCAAGAAAGCAAACGACAATGGGAGCGAGAAGGAGAAAATCATTCTTATTCAGAACTGGAACAGATGGCGTCAATGGCATCCCCATTCAAATATATGATTAATCCTGATGACGAACAATTTGGCACAGCTGGGAATATTCCGAGGCGAATTAGAGCTTATTGTGAAGCAACTAGCCAGCAAGCACCTGTAGATATGGGTGAGACGGTTCGTGGCATTAATGAAAGTTTAGCTCTTGCTTATCGGCAAGCTTTGGAAGAACTCGAAGATTGCACAGGGATTCGCTATCCAGTTATTTACATGGTTGGTGGTGGCATTCAAAGTGAGCTTTTGTGTCAAATGACAGCAAATGCTTGTGGTCGGCCTGTTGTAGCGGGGCCAATTGAGGCAACAGTTTTGGGGAATGTTGCGATCCAGCTTATGGCGATAGGAGATGTTGCATCGTTAGAAGAAGCGCGTAATTTGATTAGAAATTCGCAAGCGATTAAAGAATATGAACCACAAGAAGTGGAAGTGTGGGAACAGCAATATGACAAATTTAAAACACTTATCAAATAGGAGTTATAACAGATGAAAGAACTAAGTTACTTAGATGTAAGAGAACAAATATGCGACATCTGCCAGAAGATGTGGCAACTAGGCTGGGTCGCAGCCAATGACGGGAATGTAACGGTGAAACTAGAAGATGGTACGTTCTTAGCGACACCAACAGGGATCAGTAAAAGCTTTATTACGCCTGAAAAATTGATCCATATTAATGCTGCTGGGGAAATTTTGGATGGTTTGGAGGGCTATCGTCCGTCATCTGAGATTAAAATGCATCTAAGATGTTATAAGGATCGCGAAGATGTAGGTGCAGTTGTCCATGCTCATCCGCCAACAGCAACAGCATTTGCAGTCGCAGGTATTCATATGGATCGTTATACGATGATTGAAGCAGTTATTATCACAGGCGCAGTACCGATCACACCTTATGCGACGCCATCAACAGATGAAGTGCCAGAAGCCATTGCACCATTCTTACAAGAGCATGACGTATTGTTGCTAGAAAATCATGGAGCCTTAACTATGGGGAGTGACTTACTAACAGCTTATTACCGCATGGAAACGCTAGAGTTGACAGCAAAAATTAGTCTAAATGCCCATCTTTTAGGCGGGGAGAAAGAAATTTCAGAAGAAAACATTCACCGTTTAATTAGCATGAGAGGGCAATATAAAGTGACAGGAAAGCATCCTGGGTTTAAACGTTATCGAAAAGATTAGATGAGTGTGCAATTGAGGCTATGAACCTATGAAATTATCTTGTCTTCGACCATATATCGCGACTTTGGTATTTTATGGTTGGTGATGTGAAGCGAATGATTTGTTTTCCGACCATATATCGTGACTTTGGTATTTTATGGTTGGTGATGTGAAGTGAGTAATCTATTTTCCGACCATATATCGTGATTTTGGTATTTTATGGTCGGTCATATAAAGTGAGTGATCTATTTTCCGACCATATATTGCGATTTTGATGTTTTATGGTTAGTAATGTGAAGCGAATGATTTGTTTTTCGACCATATATTGCGATTTTGATGTTTTATGGTCGGTCATGTGAAGCAAATGATCTATTTTCCGACCATATATTGTTGTTTTAGCCTTTTATGGTCGGCCATACGAAGTGAGTGATCTGTTTTTCGATCGTAGATATCGATTGTGTAGCTTTGTGGCGATAGTGTCGAAGAAATAGCCCCAAATGTCGTAGATTTTTAAATTTGGGGTCGTTCTCAGAGGGAAATTCGCAATATAAAAAAATAAGAGGTGCATGAATATGTTGAAAAATATACCGAAAAATTTATCGCCAGAATTACTAAAAATTTTAATGGAAATGGGTCATGCTGATGAGCTTATCATTGCAGATGGGAATTTTCCTGCAGCATCTAATGCAAAGAATTTGGTCAGATGTGATGGGTTAGGTGTGCCAGAAATTTTAGAAAGCATTTTGAAGTTATTTCCGACAGATACGCATGCTGAATATGGTTTTGGGATTATGCAAGTTGTGCCAGGAGATGATGTTGAGCCAGTTATCTGGGAAACGTATAAGGAAATTATTGCAGCTGCGAAAGCTGAGAATCAAAAGATTGAAGAGATCGAGCGTTTCGCATTCTATGAAAGAGCCAAAAAAGCTTATGCGATTGTTGCCACAAGTGAAGAAGCGTTATATGCGAATATCTTACTTAAAAAAGGTGTTGTTAAGGGTTAATATCCTAAGTTGGCAATCGAATTAGCCAGAAAGATGGAAATTCACAATACAGGGAGTGTTCAAAATGGCAGAAGAAATCAGAGGCGATATTGAAGGGGCGAAAAATAAAGAAGATGTACAGACAGAAATTTATCCCGAAACAGCAATTATTAATCAAAAATTAGAATGGTTTCAAGATCAAAAGTTGGGTGTTATTTTTCATTGGGGTCTTTACGCTGAGGCAGGAATTGTAGAATCGTGGCAACTTTCGGAAAAAGATGAATGGGCGCGTGAGCCGGTTGCTTGGCGTGATAATGTTAAAGATTTACAACGAGACTACTGGAACTTGATTGAAGATTTTAATCCGTCTGAATTTGATGCAAAAGAACTGGCTCGTTTATGTAAAGAAGCTGGGTTCAAGTACATGATTTTCACGACAAAGCATCATGATGGTTTCCACATGTGGGATACAAAGGAAAGTGACTATAAAATCGGAGGGCCACGAAGTCCATTAAAACGAGATTTATACAAAGAAGTTGTAGAGGCATTCAGAGCAGAGGGGTTAGGAATTGGTGCTTACTATTCGAAAGCGGATTGGTACTCGCCTTATTATTGGAGCCAACCAGATTCGATTAAGGGACGTAGCGCAGATTATGATCCAACCGAAGATCCAGAATTATGGGACAAATACGTCAACTTTGTTCATAATGAATTGGAGGAAATTACCCAAAACTACGGTCCAGTAGATATTCTTTGGCTCGATGGTGGCTGGTGTGGTATGGGTCGTGAAGATTTGCGTATGGATGTGATGGCTGAAAAGGTGCGCAAAACAAATCCGGATTTACTGATGGTTGATCGAATGATGGGTGGCCGGCACGAAAATTACGTAACACCTGAGCGAAAAATTCCAGCAGTGTCTGAAATTCCTAACAAGCCATGGGAAAGTAATATCCCAATTGCTGATGATTGGGGCTACACACCAGATGATGATTACAAGTCAAGTCGTGACCTTATTATTAGTGTGATTGATGTCGCTTCAAAGGGTGGGAACATTATCCTCGGATTCGGGCCTGACGGCAAAGGTATCATCCCGCAAGCAAGCCTCGACTTCTTAGCGGATTTAACGAGCTGGATGAAAGAAAATAGTGAGGGGATTTATGACACGCGCGCTTTAGCTTACCAAGTTGATCATCGTAAGTGGTTTATTACGCAAAAAGAGAATGCTCTTTACGCCTACTACCCATTTGAAAAGTTGGATGCTACACTAACGATCTCGAGAGCAGAGCTAGGTGGCAAAGAAATCAAAAGTATCCAAACATTAGACACAGGTGAGGATGTTGCTTTTGAAATGAAGGGTGAAGATTACGTTTTGAATATGCTGCAAAAAGCATTTAGCTTCAATATTGCATCATTTAAAATTAATGTATAGGAGGATAAGGTCATGAACAATAGGAAATCTATAGGTGCCGAGCATTCAATGTGTGTGCAACCTGCCTTTCTAATCGGAACTTACGATGAGGCTGGGGTCGCAAATTTTGCTCCAATCACATGGGTAAGTGTGACATGGGAAGTGGATCATTATATGCTTGTTATGAGTATGTTTGGATCGAAGAAGACTAAGCAGAATATTGTGAAAAATAAAATGTTATCTGCAAATCTTGTAAGTACAGATATGTTGAAGCTGATGGATTATTTTGGTTCTCATTCTGGAAAAGAACAGCCCAAAGATGCGGTTTTGTATGAATACAGCGATGGTAATGTTTTGAATGTCCCAACGCTTGATGCAAGTAAATGGGTTTATGAATGTGAAGTATCAAAAAGTTTTCAAACTGGCGATTCCGACACTTATTTTTGCCGGATAAAAGAGGTGACAGTTGATCAAACGATCGATATTTCAGACGGTATTAATCTGACAGAATTTGATCCTGTTGTCTATTCTGGCGATTATCATTCGATTGGTAAGCATTTGGGTAAAATTGGTGATTTTTATAAAAAATCGTAGGAGGAGAAATAATGGCAGTATTTTTAGCAGGTGGTGCAGGTTATATCGGGAGTCATATGGCGGTGGAGTTATTGAATCAAAATTATGAGGTAGTCATTGCTGATAATTTTTTTAATAGTAGTCCTGAGGTTTTAGAGCGCATTAAAGAAATATCAGGGAAGGAGTTCTCTTTTTACGAATGTGACATCAGAGATGGGGTTAAGTTAGATGAAATATTTAGCAAGCATCAAATTGAATATGTCATCCATTTCGCTGCTTTTAAAGCGGCAGGAGAGAGTGTAAGTTTGCCAGTTGAATATTATGAAAATAATTTGAATACGACCCTGTCTTTATGTGAAGCAATGAAGCGACATGAGATTAAAAAACTTGTATTTTCCTCATCAGCGTGTGTTTATGATGCTGAGAATACCATGCCGCTTACGGAGGATTCAAGCGTGGGAGGGTGTCTAAACCCGTATGGATGGACTAAGTTTATCTCGGAGCAAATCCTTCGAGATATCGTTGTTGCTAATCCTGATTGGTCAGTGTCGTTATTGCGTTATTTTAATTTAATCGGGGCTCATGAAAGTGGCGAATTAGGAGATGCTCCAAGTGGAATTCCACGAAATTTACCACCATTTATGACCAAAGTAGCAACAGGCGCTTATGAATTTTTAGAGGTTTTTGGTGACGATTATCCCACTCCTGATGGTTCATGTATAAGAGATTATATTCACGTTTTTGATTTGGTAAAAGGACATATCGCCGCGATGAAATATTGTGATGCGAATACAGGGATAGAAGCATTTAATCTTGGAACAGGAAAGGGAACAAGTGTTTTCGAATTGGTGTCAGCTTTTGAAGAAGCAAATGGCATTAAAATACCTGTGAGAATAAGTAACCGACGTCCAGGAGATAGTCCTGTTTCGTTCTGTTCTACAGAAAAAGCAGAAAAAATGCTCAACTGGAAAGCTGAGAAGACAGTAACTGATGGTTGTCGCGATATGTGGCGCTGGCAGAGTAAGAATCCTGAGGGTTATCAGTCAGTTTAGGTTTTTTGCTGATACAGTTTAGGATAGTATGAAATGTGTAAAGGCTTGGCAGATGCGAAGTCTTTTTTAGTGACAAATTCACGAACATGCTTTCGACAAAATCTTGAAAAATACTTGCACAAGGTGAGTGAAAGTGCTATACTTTTGATAGGTATATGTTGAGAAGGGATGATTGTAATGGATAAAATATTTATGGATTTATTTTCAAAAGAGCCGTTAGAAATTTTAGATGGTGACTACCATTATGGAACAGATGATGTTGGGGATCAATTCGATGAGCATGATGAAGCTAGGTGGCTTAGTAGCCGTTTCAAGGAAAATATTGATGTTTCAAAGGAACCCTGGCTCTTTTCTTGGTTTCCAATGTCTCAAGAAATTTGTCAAAAGATTGCAGATGAAGGCAAACCATTTTTAGAGATTGCTTGTGGTCCAGGTATGGGATTAACGCCATTTATTCGAAATAAGAATCCAGAAATAGTATGTTTGGCAACAGATGCCAGTTCAAGGTTAATTAAAGCGTGGAGAAAATATATCAACAGTCAAATATCTGATTCAAAGATCAACTTGGCTTCTTTTAATGCGTTAGATATGCCTTTAAAAGATCATTCATTTGATTATGTCACCAGCTATATTGGTATCAGTAACACGAGAGATGGAGTGGAGGGGAAACTGCAAGCTTTGAAAGAAGTGTATCGTGTTTTAAAGCCAGGCGGTTACTTTGTAGGTGTTGAAGCGGACTTTGAAGACTATTCGAAAATTGATGAAGTCTTTAAACTTGCAGGAAGAGAGAATTATTATGTAAAACCAGAATTATCATGGGCTGAAAAAATTGCAGCAACTGATTTTGAAATAGTGAGTGATGATCAACATTACATTCGTAATTTTACCAGTGATGACAATGAACTAGGTGCTTATGCTGACCAATTTGGAATTGAGATCGGGTTAAAGAATACACTATATATTTTGCGAAAAAAGTAGGGGAATTCTATTCTTGCTCACTAATTAATAATCAACTTACGTGGAGGCTTCAAATGAAAAAATATATTCTTGCAAATAAATGGTTGGCTTTAGGTGTTCTAGTTATCAATATAGTTGGATCAGCTTATGTGGCTTACATTGCGCTCATTATCCAAGATCTTATCAATTATGCGACAGATTCGAATTTAGATCGATTTTACAGTACTGTCATTTTTGCAGCCATCTATTTTCTAGTGCTAGGCTTGGTTATATTTCTGACCCGTGCTATAAGAGAGACTTTTCGCTTGAAAGTTATTCGGAGGCTTCGTAAAGATGTGTTTCAGGGGCTAATTCGACAAGATGTCAGTCAATTCAATACGGTTAATTCAGCAGATTATATTTCGATGTTAACAAATGATGTGCAATTGGTCGATGATAACTATTTGCAGCCACTTATCAACATTATTTATAACGTATCTCAGTTAATTCTTTCGGTGGGGTTAATGATCTATTTGAGTCCAGTTGTGACACTTGCAGTTCTTGTATGTATTGTGTTTCTTGTTGTTATTCCTAATTTATTCAGTTCTGAGGTTCAAAAAAGGCAGAATAGGTTATCAGGGAGCTTGTCTTTATTTACGATTAAGATCAAAGATATTTTTTCGGGGTTTGAAGTGATTAAATCGTATCAAATGGAAGATTATGTGGATGAGAGTTTTGATGAGAGGAATACAGATGAATACAAATCCAAGCTTTCTTTAGGTTATATGTATGCAATCACGAATATGGTTTCGACATTAATCAGTATTTTCAGTAGATTAGGAACAGTGGGATTGGCTGCTTATTTAATTGCGCAAGGGCGCTTAACAGCAGGGGCTTTGTTTGGGATTATCCAAGTGAGTACTCAAATTATTAATCCGATCCAATCTCTATCAGATAATATTCCAAGAATTCGTGGGAGTAAGGAAGTCATTAAACGACTAACAAAGTTCACAAATCTTGCTGCGGATAAGAGAACAAAATTAGCAACATTCGATCAGCACATTAGTTTCAATCAGTTTAGCTATACATACACGGATCAAGATCATTTGACCATTAAGAATGTCTGCTTTACTTTTGAGAAAAATAAAAAATATGCAATTGTTGGCAGATCAGGGTGTGGGAAAACAACATTGATGCGTGGTCTTATTGGACATTTGAATGATTATCAAGGGCGAATTTTATACGATGACCATGAGCTTCAAGAAGTGAAAAATACGAGTGTTGTGTCGCTTTCTTCGCTGGTTCATCAGAGTATTTATATGTTTGATGAAACAATTGAAGAAAATATTACCTTGCATGAAACTTTCAAAAAGAGAGAGTTACAAAGAGCGATAGAAGACAGTGGTGTTTTCTTGTTTCTAGATGAAGAGCGGACATTGCAAACTGAGGTCGGTGAGAATGGAGCTAATTTGTCAGGTGGACAAAGGCAGCGTATTGCGATTGCAAGGGCGTTGATCCAGAATAAGCCGTTACTTATTTTAGACGAGGGCACCTCAGCGATTGATCGAGAAACAGCAAGAGATATCGAGCAAAGATTGCTACGTCGTAAAGATTTGACTTTGTTGACGATCACGCATGCGTTAGAAGCCAGTATGCTTGAGCAGTATGATGAAATTATTTACATGGAGGATGGCAGTATTGTAGAGAATGGCTCGTTTGATGATTTGGTTTCGAAGCAGGGTAAATTTGCGTTTTATATGCAGGATTAGCACGCAGCTGGATTTTGCTAGTTCTACTTTGTCATCGTTTCCAAAGTTTATATATCGACTTTCATATATATCAACACAAAAAGCTCAAAATTGAAATGCAGATTGCACTTTAATTTTGAGCTTTATCTGTTGAAATCGAGTTGCTGTGCTTTGCAAATGCTAAGCTTTTTACACTGTCTGCTCTGTGAACGTTTGGTTTCTATCTTTCTTAACTTTCATCAGTTGAATGACCAACAACAAAGCAAACAAAGCTAAGCCGCTAACAGAACTGATCGGTTCTGGTATAATCATTAAAATAGCAGCAACAGCGGCAAGAAGTCGGAAAGGAAGCTTAACTTCATGCAGCATATAACCTTCTAATGCGACTGCGAGACTATATATCCCAACAACCGTAAAGAAGGTAACAATAGTAACCTGGATAAATGTTGTATTAATCAGCATCAAGTCAGTTGAAAATATCATCACAAATGGAATAATAAAGCCGGCTACTGTAAGTTTCATGGCATTGATACCTGTCTTCATAAAGTCTGCGCCATTGATGCTTGCTGCGGCCATGGTAACGAGACCAATCGGTGGTGTAATGTTAGCAAATTTAGAGAAGTAAAAGACAAACATATGTGCTGCAATTAATGGCACACCTAGTTGGACTAAAGCCGGTGCTGCGATAGAGGCTGTTATAATGTAAGCTGGGATACTTGGCACACCAAGTCCAAGGACAAGGCTAGTTAAGGCAACAACTACTAACATGAGCGGAACGCTTTGTCCGCCAAGTTGAACAATGGTATTTACCATCGCCATCCCAAATCCGGTTAGCGAGATAATGCCGACAATAATTCCAACGGCAGCACAGGCAACCGCGATCGAAACTGTTTGTTTGGCTCCGTCAGCACAAGCGTCAAAGATATCTTTTAACGACATTCTAGTACTTTTACGCAACTGAGCAAACACAAGGGTCATAATGATGGTGTAAAGTGCCGCACGGTTGATTGTCATTGGTGTGAAAATCAAAAAATAATTTAACGCAAGTAATGGTATTAGTAAATGTCCACGCTCTTTTAAAACTTCTTTTGCATTTGGCAATTGGTCTTTTGGTAATCCAATCAACCCGGTTTTTGAGGCTCGAAAATGTACTTGCACCATAATTCCAAAGTAAAATAGCAGAGCTGGTATCAGAGCAAAGATAATAATTTCGCCATAAGCATAACCAGTCATCTGTGCCATAATGAAAGCAGCAGCGCCCATAATAGGTGGCAAGATTTGACTACCAATTGATGAAGCAGCTTCAACACCAGCAGAAAACTCTTTTTTGTAACCTATTTTATCCATCAGTGGGATTGTAAAGGGACCAGTTGTTACAATGTTGGCAACGGCAGAACCTTTTACTGTTCCAAGTAAAGCAGATGAGATGACACTCATTTTTGCTGGGCCACCTTTTGATTGCCCGGCAATTGATAGAGCCAGATCTGTAAATAACTGCCCCATGCCCGTTTTGCTCATGACTGTTCCGAACAAAACAAACATGAAGATAAAGGAAGCTGCAACGGCGACAGAAGTACCGAATATCCCCTCTGTATTAGAGAATAAGTGGCTGGAAAGAATCTCCCACGTGTACCCACGATGTCTAAATATTCCAGGGATGTTTCGCCCAAACAAACCGTATAACACGAAGGCACCACATATAATTGGCAATGCAATACCACCACTACGGCGCATCCCTTCTAGTACAACGATAATTAATATGGTCGCAAAAATGGTATCTGTCGTGTTAGGAATAAGTGAACGAGAGACGATCCCTTCAAAATTGGTAAAAATATAAACTGGAACTGACAGAGCCAATAACATAAAAATGTAATCATACCATGGCACTTTCCTCAGTTTTCCTGTTTTTGCTGCTTTCTTTTTAGTTGCAGGATACATGAAAAAGCATAATACTAACATCATCCCAACATGTAAAGAACGATGAATAAGTGTTGTTGGGGGGAAATAAACAACGGTGTATAAATGGTAGCCTGTAACTAAGATACACAAGACATAAAAGAGATTTTCTAAAAATGTACCCTTTTCTTTTTTACCTTCCGCTACTAGATCAGCATCTGCCGAAAAGGCCATATCTTCATCATCAATATGTTGCTTCGTTTTAACTGTTTCTGTATTTTCTTTCATTTCCTTTTTCTCCTTTCAGTCATCCCATTTATCTTTTTTCTATTGTCATACGTAATTCCCTCTCAGGAAGGTCTTCTCCTGAGGTTACTACTTCACCATTAATGGTAATATTTTGAACAAAATCATGAGAATTTAGCCAAACTATTTCATCAAATTCGTCATTTATTTCATACATAATAATCAACCCATCTTCTATGCGAACGGCAGCACCACGATCCTCAGGCACACCTGCACCAAAAGAAGGAAAGGAAATCGTATGAAGCATCAGGGTATGATTAGGCGTAATATAGAAATGTTCCTGCCAAGGGAAACTTTCTAGAGAATGAATCCAGCCAAAGTTTAATGCATCACCAATGCTAACGTATTCGGTTAAGAGTTTTTCATTAGTTCGAACATCACGAATAACAAGCACGACCGCATCAGGTGTCAAACTCCAACCAATATAAATTATTAATACAAATAAAAACAAGAGGAGGATTATCCTCCCCTGCTTTACAGTCAATTTGTTTCGACTCATTCCATCATGCCACGAGCACGGAAGAATTCAATTGCGCCATCATGCATTGGAACAGAAATATCTGCGATACCTCTTAGTGCAGTTTCTAAACGTAAATGGCGTGAAGCTGTTGCATGTGTTCCTTGGATTGTAGCTATCCCTGGATCACTAAAGAATAATGTTAACAAGTCATAAATGACATAAGCTGGAACATCTTCATGTGTAATTAATGCATTCATAACTGCCACCGAATCTGTGTCACCAGCTGTATCATAAACATCAGCAGGGATTACATATTCAATAAATACTGGATGAGCTGCAATTAATCTTTCTCTTGCTTCACCATCTATTGGAATAAAGTATAACTCGAAATCAATACCTAATTCCATGATTGTTGCATTTCCAAGTCCAGAAGTAACAAATGCTGCATCTATTAAACCATTACGCATTTGCTCAATCGCCTCTGAATAGCTTAAGAAATCCACATTAGCGTCATCATAAGTCATGCCATGCGCATCAAACATCATTCGTGCATTTACTTCGACTCCACTACCTGGAGCACCAACACCAACACGCATCCCACGTAAATCTTCAAATGTTGTAATGCCACTATCTGCAGTTGTAACGATTTGAACTACATTTGGCCATAGACCCATCATCGTGCGTAATTCAGTTGCAGGGTCTTCACCTTCAAAAGCATAAGTTCCTTCTACTGCTTGTGTTACAGCATCTGACATCGCAATAGCTATTTCACCTTGACCTGTTAGTAATGCATTGATATTTGCTACAGTAGCACCCGTTGCTGTTACATTAGAAGGATAACCAGCAGCATCAGCTACTTGGAAGAAGCCACCACCGATTGGGAAGAAGATACCACTAGTCGGGCCCGTTAATACAGTGATGAAATAATCATCTCGATTAAAATCTGCATCAGGCAAACCATCAATTTCTACTGTGTCAACAGAATCAGAGTCGTCATTTCCTGTAGTCGTTCCATTCGTTGGTGTATCATTACATGCAACCAACAAAAGTGTGGCTAGTAATGAAGCAAATAGTATTAAATACTTTTTCATTTATTATCAATCCTTTCATCTGCACAAGCTGTACATGATACTCGTTGTGCTTGTTTTGTAGAATCTCGCGGTAAAAATCCATCAGTGTAAATTATTACCATTTTTGACTCATAATTCTTGTCTGGTAAATAATTTTCAACATCTTATGACTTTTATTTTTAACCTTTTCGCAATTTTCCATTCTTTCATTATAACAATTTCAGGATGAAAAGTAAAGCAATCTCGTATTTTTGATCAATAATCGCTACGACTAATCATGAAAAAGGACTTGTGAAAAGAATTTGAAAATGCTATACTAATTGGTATATACCAAAAGGAAGGGATGCAAATGAAAGCACGTGTGATAGGAATTTTCGAAGATTTCAAAACAGAAAGTTATGAGCAGTTGAACAATGAACTAAATGGCATGTTAGAGAAGTTTTTAGCAAAAGATGCCAAAATAAGTCATTACAAGACAATCAAAACAATGCTTCATTCTGATGATGATTACGATGTAATATGTATTGTTGGACTAGGTAAAGTTGCAGAATACGATCTCAACATGCATCGTAAGTTAATAGGGGCTGCAACAAAAAGTTTAGCTTATGATGCAACAGTGCTCGTTGACTCATTTATTCCAAATGATGCAGATATGCTCGATTATGCACAAGCCGCGTCAGAAGGTGTTCATTTAGCTCAGTATCAACATGTTAACTACAAGAAAAAAGCTGAGGATGAGTCACCGCAAATCAAGATAGAATTTGAGTCGCAACAAGAAATCGGAGCGTCAGTAGGGCTTGGTGAATTGCTTGCTCGCTTTACAAACAAGGCGCGTGAGTTATATAGTACGCCTGCGAATAATTTAACATCAGCTGATTTAGCAAATATTGTTTTGGAATTCGCTGAAAAACATGGATTGGCAACGGATATCTTGGGAAAATGCCAGTTAGAAGAAGCGGGAATGGGTGGCATTTTAGCGGTTAATCAAGGCTCAATTAATGAACCGAGGTTAATTGTTGCGAAATATATGAATAGCTCGTCAGATGAGATTCTTGGACTTATTGGGAAAGGTGTGACTTTTGACACAGGTGGCTATTCGCTCAAAACAGCGGCTTCGATGTATGGGGCGCATGGTGATTTAGGTGGTGCTGCCACAATGTTTGGTGCATTTTGTGCGATTGTTGAAGCGAAGTTACCAGTGAATGTGATGCTAGTTATTCCGTCAACAGATAATGTGGTGAGTGCGAATGCGCTTAAGCCTGGTGATGTGATCAAAATGTTAAATGGTTTGACAGTTGAGGTGAATAATACAGATGCAGAAGGGCGTTTGATACTCGGAGATGCCCTTACTTGTGCAACTCAGATGGGTGCGACACGGATGATTAATGCCGCAACATTAACAGGTGCGGTTGCACAAGCACTGGGTGGAAAGATAACGGGTGCTTTTACGAATAATCAAAGTTTTATGGGTGAGTTTACGCGTGCTTCGGAAAAAGCAGGTGAGCAGGTATGGGAGCTTCCAATTTTCAAACCAGAGCAAGAAGCGCTTAAAACGAGTGATGTCGCGGATTTGAAAAATGCTACAGCTGGGCCAGGTGCACTAATTGCAGCAGCGTTTTTAAAAGAATTTGTTCCAGATGATATTCCTTGGATTCATTTAGATATTGCAGGGACAGCTACGATGTCTGATTCTGAGTTGGGGCCGAATGGTGCAAGTGGTGTGTTGGTTCGGACATTGTTTAGTTATGTTGAGGATTTTTTGACGAATGTTTAAAATAAATTAGGATGAGGAGGTTTTAGTATGTGGGGTATGATTGCAACATGGAATATGGCGCGAGATGGTGTTAAGAAAGCAGAGGGAATTCTTTCAAATAATGGATCGGCATGTGAGGCAGTTGAAGCGGCGATTATTGAAGTTGAGAATAATCCAGAGTATGTTTCGGTTGGTTATGGTGCTTTACCAAATGAGGCGGGTGTTGTTGAGCTTGATGCGGCTTATATGGATGGCGATAGTTTTAATATTGGTGCGATTGCGGGTGCAGCTAATATTAAGAATCCCATTTCAGTTGCTAAAAAGTTGAGTGAGGAGTCTTATAACATTTTCTTAGTTGGAGATGGAGCGACTAAATATGCTGAAAAGGAAGGTTTTGAATTGCAGAATATGCTGACGCCAAAGTCAAAAGAGGATTATACGAAGCGTGTCAAAGAGATTTATGAGAAAGATCTCAGTCCTTATGATGGGCATGATACGGTTGGTGTTGTGGCGTTAGACACTGCTGGGAAAATGGTAACAGGGACTTCAACTTCTGGTTTGTTTATGAAAAAGTCAGGTCGGGTTGGCGATTCGCCACTTTCGGGTTCAGGTTTTTATGTTGATAGTGAGATTGGTGGGGCTACTGCGACTGGTTTGGGTGAGGATCTGATGAAAGGTTGTGTGAGTTACGAGATTGTTAGGTTGATGGGAGAGGGGCTCACGCCGGAGGTGGCGTGTAAGCAGGCGCTTGCGGTTTTAACAAAGAAGTTGACCAAAGGAAAGAGTAAGGCGCGTGCTTGGTCTGTGATAGCGATGAATAAGGATGGCGAGTGGGGTGTTGCGACGAATGTTGAGTTTTCGTTTGCGGTTGCGACAAAGGATCAAGAAACGACTGTTTATTCAGCACATCCTGCTAGCGATGGTGAGACAAAGATCAAGGTTGTGGAAGCAGATAGCGCGACAGAGGGTTAGAGATGAGGGGGGGTTGAACCCGTGAAAATTGTGGTTTGTGCGTTATCTCATGCAGTTTAGAGAAGGTCAAGTAGTAAGGAGATGAACTGGTGATGGATCATAAAAATATGTGCGACAAAGCGGTTCTTGATGAACAGTATAAGGATAGTGAAAAGCTTGATATTCGCAAAATGTTTCATAAAAAATATAGCACGAATCCTGTTGAGTATGATGATTGGATTGTTTCAAAGATACATTTTTTTGAAGGGTGCCGTATTTTAGAATTGGGTTGCGGAACTGGTAATTTGTGGATGGATCAAACAGCGTTGGTTGATTCGTTTTCGGAATTGGTGTTGTCGGATATTTCAGAGGGGATGGTTGAAAGTGCAAAAGAGAATCATGCAGATAAGAAGAGGATCAAATGTGAGGTAATCGATACGCAAGCGATTCCTTATCCTGATGGGTCGTTTGATATCGTTGTTGCAAATTCGATGTTGTATCATATACCAGAGCTTGAGCAAGCGGTAAAAGAAATCCATCGCGTCTTGAAAACAGATGGGGTGTTTTATGCAACGACAGCTAGTACGAGTGAAGGGTTGATGAATTACATTACGGCTTCTTTGTATGAGATGGGTTTATCGGAGACTAGCGGTGCTGCAGCTATTTCTTTTTCTTTAGAGAATGGGGAAGAATTGTTGGCGCGTTATTTCTCGAATGTCAAAAGAGATTTATATGATGATCGGTTAGAAGTTACAGAGGTAGCTGATCTAGTAGCGTATATTTATTCTATGTCGTCTGTGTATTATCAGCTTGATGTTTCTAGTTCGGCTGATTTGCACGCGTATTTTGAAGAGCAGAAGGATAGTGAGGGAATCATTAAAATACCAAAGTTATATGGCATTTTTATTTCGCAGAAGTGATCATGTTGTTAGGGGATGGGATGAAAACTAGTCATTTCGTAATGGTTAAGTACGAAAAGGAGCAATGAAAGTGATTGGATCAAAAGCAATATGTCACATTGGATTAGTGGTGCATGATATTGAAAAGACAGGGCAGGCGTTCGCAGATTTTTTTGGTGTTGAGAAGCCAGATGCAATCGGAGCGGGAGATCCTGCAATTACGCAGCTGAAATATATGGGTCAAGATTCAACAGCAAATCGCAAGATGATGTTTTTCCAGCTAGAAAATTTCCAAATTGAACTTATTGAGCCTGATGCGCAACCAAGTGTTTGGCGAGATGTGTTAGATGAAAAAGGTGAGGGGATTCATCATATTGCTTTCGAAGTTAAAGGGATAAAAGATCATATGAAGCGTCTTGAAGCAAAAGGTTATCCGACAACTCAGTGTGGGAATTACGGGAATGGATCAGGGATGTATGCTTATTTGGATACGACTAATGATTTAAAAATGATTGTTGAGCTGTTAGAGAGCTTTTGATTTTAAAGATGAGGCATTATTTACATGGAGGAATTTGAATGAAGAGAATTTTTGTGACTGGGATTCATCAGGAAAGTAATTCGTTTAACCCATTGAAGTCAACTTATGGCGATTTTATGATTACAAAGGGTGAGGTGTTACGTGCAACACCTGGTGTGAAGGTATTGATAGAGGCAGGTTATGAGGTTGTTGAATCGATTTGGGCTAGGGCTGTTCCGGGCGGGTCTTTGAAGTTTGAAGATTTTATGCGTCTTGTTGATGAGATGCTCGAGCCGTTAATTAATGATACTGTGGGCTTTGATGGTGTGTTTTTGCCGCTGCATGGTGCACTTGATGTTGAGCATATTGGAAGTGGAGAAGCTTATGTGGTGACACGGATTCGGGAGTATGTTGGACCGAATGTGCCGATTTCTAGTGCGCTTGATATGCATGGAAATAATATGTATACGCTGGCTAAAGCTTGTAATATTATGTATGGTTATCGAACTGCACCTCATATTGATGTTGTCGAGACGCATATTCGTGCAGCTAAGTTGTTGACTCGCGCGCTTGAAGAAAATGTTTTGCCGCAAACGAGAATTTTGCGTATTCCTTATGTGATGCCAGGCGAGAATTTTATGACGGCATCGGGATTAGGTAAGGAAGTTGTTGAAATATTACCAGCAATTGAGGAAGCGCCTGGTGTTTGGTGTTCATCTTATTTTGTTGGAATGACATGGATTGATTGTCCACAAAATGGAGCAGCGATTGTTGTTTCTGGTGTTGGGGATATGGATGCTGGGATGGAAAAGGCAGGAGAGATTGCTCAGTTTGTTTGGGATAATCGAGATGGGTTTAAGTATCAAGGGAATGCGCTTGAGCCTTTAGAAGGTGTTTATTTTGTGAAAAAGCATCATGGTGATGGCTTGGTTGTCATTTCTGATTCGGCGGATAATATTACGGCTGGTGGTGCTGGAGATAATGGGTATGTGTTGAATTTATTTTTGCAAAATGAGATTAAAGATGTGTTGTTTTGTTGTATCGTCGATCCAGTTACGGTTGAGAAGTGTGCTGGTTACCAAGTAGGTGATGTTTTGGATATTGAAATTGGTGGCGCCTTTGATGAAAATAGTACGAAAGTTGTGTTGACTAATGCGACTATTAAGGCTTTGACGTTGGATTTGGCAATTGAAAATCCGCCTACTTTAGAGGATGATAAGCCACGATCGGTTGTGTTAAGTTATCAAGGGATTGATATTCTTTTGTTTGATAAGAGAAAGCCAGTATTTAGTGAGAAAACTTTGAATGAGCATGGTTTAACGCGTCATGACTATCGTGTTTTGGTCGTTAAGCAAGGTTATTTGGAGCCAGAGTTTAATGAGGCTGCGAAGCACCAAGCGATGCTTTATACGACTGGAAATGTGGATCAAAGGGTTGAAAGATTACCTTTTAAGAAGTTGCGTCGACCGATGTATCCTGTTGACGATGTGTCGCAAATTCCAGTTGAGCGCTTGTTTGAGAAAAGCTAAATGGTTGCGATCAACAAAGACGAGCTGCTTTGGCTCGTTTTTTTGTGAGAATTTATGCCTTGTATTTTCGGAAGAAAGAAAGTATAATGAAAGAGATCAAGCCGCCAATGGGGAAACTAATTCGAAAGTGAACATGGTGAACACATATGGAGAAAAAACGGCGCCTCACAGGCGATGCAAAAACTTTGCTAAAATTGGCTGCTATGTTTGGCGCGACTAATATTTTAGCTAGAAATTTTATTAATGTCTTTTTGATTCGGGCAATGGATAATATTCTCCTCATTGTTGGGAAAGAAATGTTATTTGCGATGGTGACTTTAATCGCTTTTTTGGTCGGAACCAAGTTATTGTCAAGAATGAATGTCACGACTATTTTGCGAAAAGGGGTTGTGCTTATCTTACTGTATTACTTAGCCCTATTAGTGTTGCAAAATTGGCTTCAGTTTTTCATTGTACCTTTGGGAATTGTAAATGGGTTTGGAAATGGCTTGTATTGGTGCGGATTTAATATTTTGCTTACGCGCGTTGCCAATGATGAAAATCGAGGAACGTTTTTTGGGTTACAGAAAGTATTTAATAATTTATTTGGTATTTTCATCCCGACGATTGCAGGCTTTATCATTGTCTCCTTTACCGATTTTACTGGTTACTATGTGTTATTTGTCACTGCGCTTCTGCTTTTAGCATGTTTGTTCTTTACATCGTTTAAAATAACGGGTTTCAAGTCAGAGAAGCAGCTTGATCCACTACCAGTTTTAAAAGTAAAAGGGAATAAGTATTGGGATGCAAGTAAGATGTATAGTGCGAGTTGGGGCTTTAGTATGACACTATTCGCACAGACTTTTATTCTTTTTGCTTTTGCGATTACAGGATCAGAGCTTCGAATGGGAAATTATAATTCTTTGATGGCGATTATTAGTTTATTTAGTGCCATTTGGGTAACGCGAACGATGCGACCGGAAAATCGAAAGAAAATTCACCGAGTCGCAACAATTGTGTATTTCGCAGTGTTAATGAGTTTAGGTTTGTTTGCGACTGAGTTAGTTTTGCTGATTGCTTTCATCGGTATTGGAGTTGTTCAAAATTGGGGTATGAATGTTTCGCAGGGAGTGAAGTTTCAGCTTTCAACTTTAGCTGAGGGAGAGTATACGCGTGAAGAATTTCTTGTTGCGACTGAGTTTCCGATCGCATTAGGGCGGATTCTGGGGCAAATGTTGGCATTAGGTGTTGCAGCTGTATTACCATTGGTGACAGCTTATCGGGTGCTGATTATTATTTGTAGCTTGTGTTGGGTTTTTGATCATTTGATCGTGAAGATAAAAGTAAACTGGTTTGAAACGGAAACGGGTCGTTCGAGTGATTGAGTTTTTGATTTGTTTCAAAATTTTATAGCCTCTCGGCATACCAAGAAATATTTTTAAATAGATATTTGCGAAAACATGCTTATCATCTCAGTGAACGACTCAAAACAATGAAAAAAGTAGCTTTTGGGTTGATTATTGCTTTGAAAAGCCTTCTTAACGCCTCAAATCAGTCAAAAAATCAGTTTTTGGGTCGATTCCTTCCTTGGAAGGTATCTAAAACGACCCAAATCAATATAAAATTAAGGTTTTGAGTCGTTTTGGGGGAATTGACTAATTTCGCAATTATCTAATATTTTTAAATAAGAGGAGGTAGTTATTTATGAGATTAACATGTGAAAATTTTGTGATTCGTTTAGCAACAGCACATGATGCACCGTATTTGTGTAAGTATTGGCATGAAAGTGGGTGGGATATCAGTCTTGAGGATGCCCGTGCGATGTTAGCGAATGGAAAAGAGCAGCATATGATTGAACTTGATGGGCGAATCATTGGTGATATTCATTATGGTGAGGTAGATGAGAAAACTGTTGAGATTGGCATATTTATTCGTGATGAAAATGAGCAAGGGAAAGGGTATGGAACGACAGTATTCACGATTTTTGCTGATACTTTATTTTCTATGAAGTATGAAAGGATTAGGCTAGCTACAAGTGTAGATGACAAGCGCATGCGGAGTATTGCTGAGAATAAATTCAATTTAGTTCCAATTATTCATGAGAATGCGTACCAAAAACAGTCGGGTACTTATGAATCTTATGCGGAGTATTTTTTAAAAAAAGACAATTGGGAAAATACCATCAAATACGAAGTTTTAGAGTGAAGACAGTGGATTTGCTGAGGTAGATTTTTGGGAAGGAGCATATTTGACGATGAAAGAAGAGTTATTATTTTTACATCCTGTTTTTCAGGAAAGAATTTGGGGCGGACGCGCTTTAGAGGGAAAGTTTGGTTATGAAATTCCTGATGGGAATATTGGGGAATGTTGGGGTATTTCTGCGCATCCGAATGGGGAGAGTATTGTTAAAAATGGCGTTTATGCTGGGAAGAAGTTAAGCGAGTTGTGGCAAGAAAAGTCAGAGATTTTTGGCGAGCAATCATCGGAGGTTTTTCCGCTGTTAGTTAAAGTGCTTGATGCGAATGCGGATTTGTCAGTTCAAGTGCACCCAGATGATGTTTATGCAAGGATTCATGAGCGTGGTGAGTTGGGAAAAACAGAGTGCTGGTATGTTCTGGATTGTGATGAGGGAGCTGAGATTATTTTTGGGCATCATGCTGCGACAAAAGCAGAAGCGGCCCGGATGATTGAAAATGACCAATGGGATCAGTTTTTAAGACGCGAATTCGTTAAAAAAGGCGATTTTTTCTATGTGCCAGCGGGGACTATTCACGCGTTATGCAAAGGAACGCTTATTCTTGAAGTTCAGCAATCTTCGGATACAACTTATAGGCTGTATGATTATCACCGGTTAGATGATGCTGGAAGCCCGCGCGAATTGCATATCGAGAAGTCGCTTGCAGTCAGTACGATTCCGCATGTTAGTGTGAACCCAGATCGTGTAACAACTGTTGATGATGTGGATTTGACGGTAACTGAATTGGTTTCAAATGAATTTTTTACTGTTTCAAAGTATGATGTTCACGGGAAAACGATTCACCAATTTAAAAAGCCAGCTTATGCACTGGTGAGTATCATTGAGAAAGAAGGCATGCTAGCAGGATATCCTGTCAAGAAGGGGGATCATTTGCTTGTGCCGGCTGGGGTAACGGAAGTTGAGCTTGATGGTGATTTTGAGATGATTGTCGCGCAACCCTAATAATAAGAAAATCGAGGATGAAAAGATGAAAGCAATAGTGAATGGTAGAATTGTCCTACCGAAAGAGATCGTTAAGAATAAAATTTTAGTCATTGAGGCAGGTAAAATTGTTGGCATGACTGATGCTGTACCTGAGGGAGCTGAGGTCATTGATGCGAAAGGTCATTTGGTTGCGCCTGGATTTGTTGATGTTCACATTCATGGAAGTATGGGGGCTGATGTGATGGATGGCACAATGGATGCGATTGAGTTGATTGCTGCTGGAATTGCGAGAAATGGAACGACTTCATTTTTGCCGACAACGTTGACGATGGGGCGAGAGACGATTTATCAAGCTTTAGAGGTCGTTCGTAAGGTTCAAGGCGAGCAGCTAGCGGGTGCTCAGGTGTTGGGCGCTCATTTAGAAGGGCCATTTATTAACACAAAGTATAAAGGGGCGCAAAATGAGGCTTTTGTTGTTGCACCTGATGTTGAGTGGGTTCGCGATTTTGCCGATGTCATTAAATTGATTACTTATGCGCCTGAACTTGATTGCGAGTTAGCTTTCACTAGAAAAGTAACGGCTGAAACGAAGATAACTTTATCGATCGGCCATAGTGATGCGACTTATGAGCAGGTAATCGAAGCGATTGCTGGTGGTTGCTCGCATGTGACGCATTTATTTAATGGGATGGCGCCTTTGCACCACAGAGCACCTGGCATTATTGGAGCGGCATTGACAAGGGATGTTTTTACCGAGTTGATTGTTGATAAGGTTCATGTGGATCAAGGTCTGTTTCAATTCGTGTTAAATAACAAAGGCAGCGAGCGCATTGTTCTTATTACGGATAGTATGCGAGCTGGATGTATGGAAGATGGGATTTACGATATTGGCGGTCAAGAGGCGCGTGTTGCAAGTGGCGCTGTTCGGCTTGATGATGGTAGTTTAGCAGGAAGTGTTTTGACTTTGAATCAAGCCGTTCGCCATTTTTATGAAAGTACTGATGCGACATTGTCTGAGGTGATTCATATGGCAAGTTTGAATCCAGCAAAGTCGATTAAAGTTGATGATTCAAAAGGAAGTCTTGAAAGTGGCAAAGATGCCGATATTATTTTCCTCAACGATGATTTTGATTGTCAGATGACGTTTGTGAATGGTGTTGTTGTTTACGAAAAATGATCAAAATAAGAAATATGACAGGCGGCAAATGTCTGTGATATTTTTTATTTTGATCATCAATTATCAGATTAGTTTTTAGCTGAAAAGTCGCTCGACAGAGAAGACATCTTTAATCGATCTTAGTCCAGTAGCAGTCTTGTTTAGCACGTCTAGATGCGCGACAGAGACTTCAAGATCAATGGTTGCTGTTTCTCTTAAAGTGTTGGTATGGAGGCTTTCGACGTTAATGTTTAAGTTGGAGAGTTTGGTGATAATGTCGCTGAGAATATTTTTTCGTGCCAAAGATCGGACTCGGATTTTGGCGACAAAGATGGTTTGGATGTTATCTGTGAACCAGACTTCAACGATGCGCGATTTATCTTTTAAATTTGGACAGTCTGAATGATGAACAGCAATGCCTGTTGTTTTGGTAATAAATCCCGTAATCGGGTCACCTGGTACTGGATGGCAGCATTTTGCGATTTTAATATCCACATTCACTAAACCATCTACAATAATACCATAGCGATTTTTGGCTCTGACATCACGCGTTCGATCATTAATTTCAGCTACGAGAGCATCCTCATCAATCACCCGATCTTTTTCAAAATACCGTTCAAGGATGGATTTAGCTAAAATGTGACCGCGCCCTAAATCATGGTACAAATCATCCCATGAAGCAATTACCGTTTTCTTGCTTGAATTATCAAGTTCTTTTAGATCAATATCATGAATGGTTTTATCCATTGCTTTAAGCTCGGCAAGAAAGAGCTCTTCACCGCGCATAATATTGTCTTGACGCTTGGCTTTGTTAAAAAACTGCTTGATTTTGCTACGGGCCTGAGCTGTTCCAACAAAATTCAACCATTCTTCACTTGGACCAAAAGAATTTCGATTCGACTTGATCTCAACAACATCGCCCATTTTTAATTGATAAGTCAGTGGAACAATTCTCCCGTTTACGATCGCACCAGTCGTTCGGTGACCCAAATCGGTATGAATTCGGTAAGCAAAATCAAGTGGCGTTGACTGAGGTGGGAAATCCAAAACATCTCCGCGAGGCGTAAGGACGTAAACATTCGCATTAAAGATATCCTCTTTAACGAATTCAAGCAAATTCTCAGCATCATTGACCTCATTTTCATAAGTCGCTAACGCATCATACCATTTCAATTTATCTTGAATTTCGCGTTGTTCTTGGGCTGTTGTACGGGTATTTTCTTTGTAAGCCCAGTGCGCAGCAACCCCTTGTTCGGCAATTTCATCCATTTCTTGGGTTCTGATTTGAATTTCATAGATATTCCCACTTGGAGAGACAACAGTCGTGTGAAGCGATTGATACATATTAGGCTTAGGCATGGCGATGTAGTCTTTGAAGCGATTAGGAATCGGCTTGAAATTAGCGTGAATGATCCCGAGAGCAGCATAGCAATCTTGCAAAGTGTCAACGATTAAACGAATCGCAAGCAAGTCATATATTTCCTCAAACTCTTTCTCGCCGCCGAGCATTTTTTTGTAAATACTAAAGATATTTTTGATTCGCCCTTTGATACTAAAATTAAATCCCTCAGCCTCAAGATACTCAGAAATACGCGAAATCATGCGTTCAACATTTTCCTCGCGTTCACTTTTCTTCTTTTTCATCAAGCGGACAATATCATAAAAAGCTTCTGGTTCTAAATAGCGCAGACACGTATCTTCAAATTCAGCTTTAACTTGGAACATTCCTAAGCGATGCGCAATGGGAACATAAATATCCATGGTTTCTTTGGCGATTCGAATTTGCTTATCAGGCCTTAGATGTTTCAGGGTTCGGATATTGTGAAGGCGGTCAGCTAGTTTGATGAGAATGACTCTAATATCACGACTCATAGCAAGTAACATTTTGCGGTGATTTTCAGCCTGCGCGCTTTCTTTAGAAACATAGTCTAGCTGCGTTAATTTGGTAACGCCATCGACTAAATTCGCAACATCTTCGTCAAACATGTCTATTAGCTCATCTTTTGAGAGATTAGTATCTTCAATCACATCGTGCATTAAACCAGCAGCAATGGTTTTAGGGCCTGTTTGCCACAGTGCTAAAATATACGAAACTTCAAGCGGATGGGAGATGTAAGATTCGCCTGATTTTCTTAACTGATCAGCATGTTGTGACGCTGCAACTTCATAGGCTTTTTTGATAATATTGAGATTTGCTTGATCGGTAATATAGTTACTGACTGTTGCAATGATTAACTCAATCGTTACATTTTCAGTCTGAATGTTATTTGGCATTTCCATTTGCAACAATCCTTTCGATGTTCTTTAGTTTTTGGAAGGGCACTAAGACCGATGAATTAAAAGCAGTTAAAAACCAACTTTCATTTGCTACATTATACCCGAAACCACCGAATATATCAACGGTTTAGAACTTTTTTTGTTACCTAGTACAGGTTCTCAAGCATGGTTATTTAGCATAGGCAAAGTCTCAAGTGTGGTACCCAAGTTTGACAGTTTGAAAAGAAAGAAATAACAGAAAAGCCGATAAGAACAATTGATTTGGTAAATTTTTTTGTCAAATTTGCCGTTTAGTATTGCGTAATTTATGAGTAATGTGGTATA
>Ga0131853_10004261_pt1 | contig 25623 bp, 15 predicted proteins | sample TergutLab28metaG_FD_92764 | JGI IMG/M metagenome (GOLD analysis project Ga0131853, IMG submission 92764) | Labiotermes labralis P1 segment gut microbial communities from Petit-Saut dam, French Guiana - Lab288 P1 (version 2) (version 2) | ecosystem: Host-associated > Arthropoda: Insects >... | reverse complement strand
TCTTTGTTCTCCTGAAGATGGGCATAATGATGCCCGAAACATGTTGAGACAGAAGTTGATAATAAACATCTGATTGTTGCATCTTGTTGGTTTTCTCTCTCTTCACACTTTGCTCACGATGCATGGTCACAGGAACCGAAAGTTAGAATTATTGTTCAAAATGTGGGCATTGGGTGTCAAGGTCCACAACTGTAACTGTCTTTCAAACTTGTATCATAAGCTCCAGTCCAGCTCTGGGGTGCACTGCACCTCCTATTTGTTGGGTACCAGGGTATCATTCCCTGAGGGTAAAGCAGCTGACCACTCAGTTCCATCTAGTGCCAAGCTGAGAATGAGCGTGGCCATACATCCACTCCCCTCTCTTCTTTCATGACATGCAGGGACAGCTTTATTTAAACTATATGAGAGTTGTGGGAAGTTCTTCTCAGTAAACCAGTTGCTAGTTGCTCTGCCATGTGAGAGGAAGGTAATGTCAGACACAGAGATCTGTCTAATGTTTATTCAGTGTGTATTAATATAAGCCATAAATCTGTAATGAATATATAAAGTTGATTCATTTCTCAGTTCTTATATTATCATAATTATATTGTTTTGTCTGCAGACTGGCTGAAACTATTTCTGACTTGGAAAAAACATTACAAGATCATGGAGAGAAACTGGGACGCATTCAGCGAGGTTTGGAACACCTAGCTAAGGTTCAGAGAGAGAAGGGTGCAGAGAAGCAGCTTGTGTCAAGTTTTGGTGTTAGTCATGAACTTGTGGTTACAGTTGTTGCAGTGGCTGTATTCCAGACCCTCCTTGTATGGCTGTTCTGTCACATATAGGCCTGGCTAATGGTCCTTTGTTCTTGTTGTGTACAGTGCGATTGTGTGAGTAATACAATGTAAATACAAGATATACTATTAAGCTGTTGAACATTTTGCATGACTAGAAGTACATTAGGTATGAACACAACAGTCAGCTGTGACCTAGTACCTCACTATCAAGAAGCATGCTTTGCAGCACCTGTGCTATCTGTCAGACATGCATTAATCATTTTTTACTGTGTCTTATGTTGAAAGATATCACCATATTTTGACTCATCCATCTTTTATATGATACAAAACTTGTAAATGAAGACTTCTGTTACATGGAAAATGGACATATTAAGGTTTGGGTATTACAGTATCTACATCTTGTGCATAAATTTGTGTGGAATCAACTAAGTCAGTATTTGATACTTAGAAGCCTTATGGACTCAAGGTGTGTTAAATTATGTACTCTATTTCGTTGTCACATCTGTATTGTTTGAAGTATATGACATCTTTCTCTTTCATTTTACCATCAATGATTGGAGATATTTAACCATAGGGAGGCCATGGAAGGATCCCACGCATTGTTCCCCACTGCAGCTACCTCGAGCTAGTGTGCCTTCCACTCCGGCATATTTCCCTGTATTTCCCCATGTCATCTAACCACGAATGTTGGTACTAGTGATGTCTGTGTGATAATGTTCAGTACCAACAGGTACTTCAGGTTGGTGACAAAGGATGGTATGGGCTGGAGAGGTAGACAGGCGCAAGCGGAGGGGAGCCTTGAGCTTTATTATCTCCATCATCTGTGGGATATGCTTACTTGTGGCTGCAGTATGGTATGTCCATCACCTCCCACCCAGACTGTCACATACCGACTTTCTGTTATGTATGTGTGTATTAGAATGTCATGGATCAAAATCAAGCTCTGAAATGGATATTACAATTATGCCAGGACCGTAATATTATGATGTATGTGAAGATGTCCTGCTGCTTGGAACCATAATATTATCTTTTGACACAGTTGGCATCTTTTTTCTATTTTTTTAAATTTGTTAATGATATGGTGTTACAGTTAGCAGTACACTGTTGTAGAGACCATGGAGATTTTTTTTTTGGGTGCATGCATAAGTACAGGCAATGTAATTCCATTCAGTTAGCTGTTTGAGTGTTGGCAGAGTGGCCAGACTGCATTGAATCTCATACCTTCATATGTCTGTGAAAAGTACTGCATTTCTGAAAGATTATTTGGGATCTTTGAAGTGCAGATTTGAAAGACATTTGCCCTTCTTTATATTTGTGAGGGAGATGGCAGTTGGGAATAATTTGTTTAGAATGTAGCTTGTGATTTGGGTACATTTTGCATGTTTCTGTTTCCCTTCATATCCATACAAAGGTTTCATTTTCTACTCTTCTTATAAATTATACTAATATTACAATTGTATTAATAATAAATATAGTTTAAATTTTGAATTTAGGACAGTTTGTTGCATGGTGCTTTTCATTTCAGTAACACAACTTATTGGGTTAAATTTGTGGCACCAAAATAAGATCAGAGGTTAATAGGTGAGGATTATAACAAATTACAGTATAGGCAGTTTAGTTCAATGAACACAAAACTCTTGGAGCCAAATCTCTGTTATACCAGGTTTGAAGTATTGATGATGTATACTGCTTGCCAGTTGATCCCAGTGGCCACTTCCTATAAAGTATGGGTCTGTGTCCACCAACTTGCTGGGATTGCAGGTTCAAATCCTGCTGAGGGGCATGGATGGATGTCTGTGGTGTGTTGTTTGGTAGAGGTCTCAACGATGGGCCGATCGTTTGTCCAGAGGGGTCCCGCTGAGTGTGGGGTGTCTAAATTAGAGTGTGATCTCAAAACCTCCACAGTGAGAAGGCCTAAGCCCACTAGGATTGTTGAGCAGTGAAAAAATAAAATGTTTGCACATCACAGGTATTCACCCGAAGAAAGTAATTACTCATTACAGTCCTAATTGATCCTTTGGCATTAAAAATCACCTGTAGTTGACATGCATTGTGATGCTGAGAAAATTTAATGTCCACTAAAGATGTCAGCCGAGAGCAGGCAAAGTAATGGGCAGCCATTTAAAGGTGTCAGTCTTTTGCAGAGTCCATTGGACAATTATTTCATCACCAAAGGGTTAGTGTCACATTAGTTTAATCACTATGTTACCTGCTACCTCAGAAAAGGGACAGTCTGAATCTCATGTGACATTTGTGATTGTTTGCTCGATATGTATGTGATATAAGGTAGCATATACAGTTTGGTTGGAAAATCTGAAGGGAATAAGTAGACTGTTTGGAGAGCTGAGCGTATATCAGAGGATAATATTAAAATCCATTTTACAGAAATAAGATATGGATTGGATTCATCTGGCTCAGCATAGAGACCAGTGATGGGCTGTTTTGAACATGGTAATGATATTTTGAGTTCCATGTAAGGCAGTGAGTTTTAACACAGCACATACTGTTGTGTTCCATTAACTTAAGATATTAAATTGAGAGAGTCAACACAACTATTCCTTATTACTAAAAAAAAATACTTGTTTTTATAAATGCTATGTGTTTCAGCCCCAGAGGGTCATCATCAGGTGAGAGAATATCAAATTACAAAAAAATTGTGTTACTTAAAAACATCTGGAATTCACGAAAGTCATTCGCCGTTGTCATGGAATAATACAATACAAATGTATATGCAAGGTCTCCGTGTCCTGTTTTGTATGTCAAATAACAAAATACAAGTACAGAAGAGACTAATTGACTCCCATCATGAAAAACAGATTTAAAAAGATTTAGTTGCTTCCACAGTTGATATAAGCATTGACCTGCTGTTGATCATAAAACACAACTATATTGGCAGGAAGTTTTTATATTGTACATAATCTAGAAAATGTTAGGTGGGAATTTTAATACAGTAGCATGAGGTGTGGTAAAAGGACTTGTAAGGAAGAAGTTTCTATAAAAATGTAAATAATTATAACTACGATGCTTCTTTGTGTCTTTATATTTTCTCATCTGATGATGTCCCTTTGGGGTTGAAACACACAGCAGTTATAAAAATCAATATTGTTTTTGTAATAGTGAATAGTTATGTTGACTGTTAATTAAATATATTGAACAGTGAATTTCTTGCCCAGCTGTGTAACCCCAAGCTTCCGAAGAAGGACCCTCTTCCTTGGAGTGAGTTTAGTTAGTGTTTCAATTAATGATGTCCATAAAAGCTAGTTCCTCTTATAGGGGAACTGTGTTTTCCAAGCAAAGCTGGTTGTTGCTGTACAATTTTCTTGAATCTCGGCATCAAGATCCATAAGCACTTCATTTAAGTTTGCCTTCAGTATGTAAGGGAAAACAATACAAAAGGTTTAATCTGCTTGGCAAGGCTGTTGGGACTATGTCGAAATATTACATAATTTGGGAATTTAATATTAATTTATGAAGTTCTGTACCATGAAGTTTACACTCATCAGAGACATGACACCATGTAACTCAGTACATAGATACCAATATATTTGAGGAACTTGCTATCTTCATCTTCAGGGCATATTCCACTCATGAAAATGGAGGCACCAAACTTTATGGCATAATATCGCAAGAGAGTGTAATCTAAATGGTTAGTGTTGTGAGAACTTCATGTCCCACCTACCAATGATTTTCAAGCATTAAATTTCTTGGTAGAGTCAATAGTGAGTTCCAGTATTTGCTTACCTCAGGGGAGTGTTTGGCTGTTTTTGTTGTGCCACCTGAAGAGCTGAGTTTTATAAGAATATTCTCTCATGTGACAGAGTTTATGAGTTTCAGTCCCCATCGTGGATGTTCTCCACTTCTTCAGGACCCTTATTTGTTATATTGTCTCGGAGTATGTAGTCTTGTGTTTTATCTACTGATATAATGTAAGAAGTAAAGTGGATGTTGGACCACCGCAGTTGCAGATTGTAATTCTTTCATTGGTAAAGCTGTACTGCACAGAACAGCATGATATGCCCTATGTCATGGACTGTTCTGTCAGATGTATAGAGAAAGCTAGTTGAAGAATAAAAGACCAACTTGATGTCACTTGCTATTTTATTTCACTTCTTATGTACTCAACATGTTTCGGACATGAACATATCCATCATCAGGAGCTTGCGACTATGCTGTTGAATTACCGCATCGGTCGTTTTGTTCTCGGTTCGTTGTGTGTTGGAGCACTGCTTCAGCCTGCAACTCGGACACTACTCAAACCCAACCGCACCAAATCTCCAACACACAATGAACTGAGAACAAAACGACCGATGTGGTAATTCAACAGCACAATCGCAAGCTCCTGATGATGGATATGTTAATGTCCGAAACATGTTGAGTACATAAGAAGTGAAATAAAATAGTAAGTGATATCAAGTTGGTCTTTTATTCTTCAACTATTACAAAGATGTACAGTCCAATAAACATAATACAGAGAAAGAGTATGTCTTCTGGTGTTTGACAGCTTGTAGTCTGGTAGGTAGGTACAGACATTTTGGATGAACCTGTAGCCACAGTCTTCTTCCCTGAAGACGGGGGCAGTAAGTTCCTCAAAGCCATGTGTACATATTGCTACATATTTACTGGACTGCATGGTATTGCATCTCAGAAGATGGTAAACCTCGTGGTCACTGTCATAATAACCACAGATCGCACAAGAACACATAAGTCTGTAACACTGATTTTTTGTTTCAAGAAATTTCACAAATGGAAACATTTCACATTTAAAGACATATTATGCTGGTACATGGAGAGATAAAATGTTGCATTCAGACTCAGATTGGTATAGGTAACACATGAGTTCTTATAAATTCTTATAATAAAACCAACTAGGTGCACTAATTTCTCAAATTTATTTTTGGAATAAAACTTTACATGTTTCGGACAGTTACTCTGTCCATCATCAGGAGTTCTACACCATACACACAGCAATGGTGTATGTCATACAGGTTTGCTGACAGCTTGCGAGCAGGATCAGGACGGAACATCCTGATCCTGCTCACAAGCTGTCAGCAAACCTGTATGACATACACCACTGCTATGTGTACATTGAAAAACTCCTGATGATGGACAGAGGAACTGTCTGAAACATGTAGAGTTTTGTTCCAAAAATAAATTTGAGAAATTAATGCATCTAGTTGGTTTTAATATAAGAACTTATCATGATGCACAGTCACCAGAATGTCAAAAAAGTAACACTTGAGGTCTCTTTAACAAACAGTTAAGAGGATTTAAGTTTTGGAAACCAATTTTTCTTTCAGGAAATTAAAACATAAGCCATGGTAATTACTATCACGTATCTACTTATACATTACATATTGTAATAAGTTAAGTTGGTAATGCCTTTGTGAGACGGAGCCTTGATGTAAAAACTTTACATTTAAGGTTGTGTTCTTGACTGTGACACCATGTAGTCTTGGAGATGGTTGTCAGAGTTTCAGGAAACCATTGGTATAGTCAGTAATAAACCTTTAATAGTAAGGGTTTATTAACTGAGTGTTCTGTAAAACACAGCCAGATGCTATTGGGAAAATTTAAATATTGGTAGATGCATGGCATCAGAATCTTCAGTTTTCACCACTTATCTGCATTAAAGTTTATTTTCAACACAATTACAAAGTCTGAATGCATGAAGTCAGTATTTTGAAACAGTCTTTGCCTCAGCCACTTTCAGGGACGATTGGTAATTTTCTGGTGGTCTTTCCTCACACTCTCTGCAGCTGTTTGTTCTCTCTGATGTACTTATAGTCTTTCTGAAGCAGTTACAATATTTAACTTCTTCTCTCCTGTCATATTATTAAGTTTTATGGCACCATGTTTGCTGCATACCCTGTGATGAATGTGGTAGAAATTTGAAGTACCCCCTGAAAGCCATTGTGGCAAATTGTTACATAGGTTGTAAGAGTGATAAAAATATTAAATTTAACTGTCACAGATGTGCACTAGTTTAGCTTTGTAATGAGTATTTTCCTAATTACATAATTAACCCCCTTTATGCCAATTGAACCAGCAAAACAGGTCCTGCTAGACTTATGATCTGAGCAGACTGATGTATTGATGCTTATTTTCTACCACATTTAATTCCTACACACACACACACACACACACACATACATATATATATATATATTTGCTTGTGTGTGTGCGCGGGCATGGGCATGTTGCATGTGGGACAGTGAAGCTAAGTATTTGCCCCTCTTATCTTTCTGTTTATTCTGGACATGGAGGTGTCATTAACAGTGATATTCTGGGACATGACACCAAGCTGCCAAGTAGATGGTTACTAGTATTTGGGTGGAACATGCAGCCACCATCTTCAGGGTAGAAAACAGAGGCTACACCATCTTCTGAAATGTTGGTATGTATGTATTTACTATAGAATATGATGCTGCATCCTAGAATGCTGTAGTCTTAATAGGCACTGCCATGGGAACTTAGATCTCTTCAGTATTTACAAAGCAGCCTGCAAGTTATTGCTGGTCACTCACGTGTACTAGGCAGTAAAAGGATTGATTTCATTGCACTATGTGTGATACTGTTGATGGTATATAACATGAAGCTTACAATGTTTCATTGCATGCAGCTCTAGAAAAAGTATTAACATTTCCTTTCGTAGAAGGTTGTAAATGTGTTTCTATATCACAAATGCAGAGCAAGCACCTTCCTCATTTAGGTATTTTAAGTGTTTATCGATTATATTTCAGTTGTTTGTCGATGGTAAAATGTTGACTGTCCGGTCAATATGTATCATTGTGAAGACGAATGGGTTGGTGGGTAATATAAAGTATGTAATTTATTACCCTGTATTATTCTAGCCATCATGGTGAATGTATTGCTTCCTCAGTAGTGCTGTGCTTTTTTGAATAATCAGGAGTTCATGTTTTTAGTTTTGTTTTGGTGTGTTTGGTGTTTGTTAGAAAAAGGGGATAACAAAAAGTCTGAAACTATAATTAGTAGTTCATTCTCATATTTTATGACAATAGTGTATTATTACTATTATAGTATGGATTATTAATTTACTATAATTTGTTAGGACATTATGTGTTGTCTGACTTAAAACACAGAACTCTACAGAAAGACTGCTCCTGGGCAGCTGAGGAATCGAGGTTCAATTTCTGGCAGTGTTCAACATTTTTCTCTTTCATGAGCTCTGGGGCCCACCCATCCTTATACAGAGTGAATACCTGGGTCTCTTCCTGTGTCGAAAAGCAGCTGGGAGATGAAGCTGTTCTCTCACCTCCATCTAGTGCCAAGGCTTAGAATGCATGGAGCTATACCTCCACTACCCCTTATTCTTTTAAGGTGTGGTACTTTTTAAGCACAGGACAGCTTTACCATGACCTTTACTGATGGGCTCAACAGAGCAGACATCTTTGTGTCTTACTACAGACAGACAGTCCCTGCAATGTAGTAGTTTTTGGAGTTCTGTGTTTTATATCAGACAATGGACATGTCCAAATAAAGTGCCATATATATATATATATATATATCAGTTACTGATAAAAAGTAAATGTTGCAGCTTGCCACACTTCATGTACTTCCTCCAGTAAGGTCATCTGCACAAATTGTGTTCACTACTGATGGATATCTGATACATGAAACCAGTTAATTACAGAAGTAACATTTAATTTGTTGGGAGAGGGTAGTCTTCTTTAAGAAATTGTAAGTTCCAACAAAGGGAACGCTTATGAATGCCCATAAAACTTATACTGTAATTATCAGATAAACACATTAGTGTACATCATTTTTGCTTATGATCATTAAATTGTATATATTCGATCTCTTACTACACTTCTAAGTACCTAGCCAGTACTTGCCATAGTGGTAATTCATATTATTGTCTTTTTGTTTAGTGCCAGTTTATAAATACAGACACTTGAGTTATACAAGTATTTGTTACTTTTAGCCAGGGGTCAAGAAACATCTCAGATCACCAGTCAAACAAAAATTTTGCATGCCAGATGATGTCCATAAGAGAATCCATGTTTAAACCAAGCCAATGAAATTGCTGCACACTGACTGTGTTACTGCCACATAACTTGCAAGGCATAAAATACATGTTCATTATATCATAAAATATGTATTGAAGGTATCATTTACTCTTGAAATTTACTTTTCAGCATCTGTGGAGAAATAAGTAAAAGAGAGCAGGAGAAAATATTGACATAAGAATTAAAATATTTTTCCACTCGTGAACCTTCCCATTTCACTCACTGTACAAGCAAATGAGGGATATTGTTGAGCCCTGCTTATAGGAATATTATAGGATTTACACTTACAAATAAAACTGGTGTAGGAAACATGAAACTATAAATACACATCTGGTAATGAATATAGTTTGCCAATGCACAGTCTGTGGTATATATTGTTAGCCCCCAGGGACTTGCTTTATATCATAATCAGCTCCATTCTGTGGTACTGAAAGAGTAACTGAAATTGAGATATTCTTTATATTGTAAAATATGAGAAACAAAATTTTGGATAAGTGGATGAACACTTGGTCTTTTTAAAAAATGCAAGGCTAAGGTAGCAGTATAGATAAGGTAGGATGGTGTGGAATGGATTTATCTGGCTTAGGATAGGATCCATTGTTAGCTGTTTTGAATATGTGAGTGAACCTTTAGATTACAAAGCTGGTGAATCCCTTGAGCCATTAGAGCAAATTTGGCTTCACAGAGAGGACTGTGCTACAGGGAGTTGGTTATTACCGGGATATTTCATGTGTCGGCAAATGGAGGGAGCATATGTGGAGACAAGTACGTATAATGAGATTGAATTTTGTGTGATTAGTGTAAGTATCACATTAACTCTCATAGCTTGCAGTGTAGTAACTTGTCACTTGTAGTAAATACATCATACATACTGAGAACTGAGGGACAGACTGAAAGTATCAGGTCCCTGCAAGTGAGTTAGATACTTGGTTGAAGCCATGTTCTGGTAAGTGGCCTGTTTTACCTCACATTTCTGTTTATGATTATAATTTATGCATCTTTTCTGGTGTTATTTTAATCCAACATGGCAGCACTTAATCACAAAATGAGGTAAGCTGTTTACATGGTGAAACTGAAAATGCAAAATTGAAAGTTTTGAAATGAAAAAATTAATACAAATAGATCATACCTTCCTACAACATTTATGTGGTATGCATAATATACATGTCATTTAAAAAAACTGAAGATATAAAAATGATGATCCATGATACATATTGTGGTGTTATGGGATATGCACTGTGAGGTCTGGTAGGTAGGTATCGGTGTTTCAGAGCATAATACTGCCTGTGTATGAAGGGTGAGGCACCCATACATAGCGGCAGTGTGTTCCACCAAATTTTTGTACCCATCTCCCAGGTTACACATTGTTGTAACATGGAAGGCCACTGTATAGATCTGCATGCCTGCAACAACCTCTGATCTCATATACTGGCTAAAGATACCTTCCAGTTATGGAATGCAAATGCATTAGTGGTCATAACTTCCATTGCCAAAGAAAGTTATCAAGTTCAAATTTTATAAGTGTGATATATGATTGTAATGAGTGTGTATGTCTTGAAGACCAATAATTTTATAATATTTGGAAAGTATTTCATATTTTGAGATTCTAAACTTACTGGTCAGTTCATGTGTCTTGACTGATTAATCAGAGGGAGTTTCATGAATTCATCTATTATTTGCTAAAGCCCTACTGAATATATAAGAATATATCATACATTCTGTTGTCAGTTTCTGTTATTGGTACTAGTTCCAAAATTAAACACAAGGAAGTTCTGCAAGGTCATTATGACACATGGTTGTCCAAAACAGGCAGCTTAGGACACATATGAAGGATGTTCAGAATGTAAAGCTCCCTGGGTCGTAACAAATGAGAAGTCATTACAACATTTACTGCAGGTCTCTCATTCCACTGAAGTATGGTTTGTTTTTCGTCATAATCCTTCAGCGTATTGATGCGCCTGTCTCATTTTGGCATGAGTTTAAAAAATTACATTACAGTAAAAAATAAGGCTCATGCATTTGCACCCATACACAAAAACTATTTCCATTTCCTCATTATTGTGGAATTTGGTGACCTCCCAGGTTTTGCTGTAGCAATTCAAATAAGTATGTTGCAAGATGTGATCCTTCAGCATGATGATGCAACCCCACACATTGCACACTGGACACAAGAGTTGATGCAGTCATAGTTTGGGGAGCTTGTGGACTATCCACCCTATTCAATAAAATAATGTCAGGCTAGCAGCTGTGTCAGGTGGTTGCAAGTGCGAGTAAACAAATTTTTCCCTTTTTTTTAATCTTAGTAATTAACCAACTTGATGCACAAAATTTTTGTTTCACAATAAGCTTATTTCATGCCTCTACATGTTTCGAGCACCACGTGCTCATCATGAGGAGGACAAATTTGTATTATACAGCCTCTGGTATCATCACACCTATAGGTGGCCATCCCGTGCACAACCTCTCAACCTGTGCACGGGATGGCCACCTATAGGTGTGATGATACCAGAGGCTGTATAATACAATTTTGTCCTCCTGATGATGAGCACGTGGTGCTTGAAACATGTAGAGGCATGAAATAAGCTTATTGTGAAACAAAAATTTTGTGCATTAAGTTGATTAATTACTAAGATAAATATACTGAGATGCACAGTCAGCAAAACATCAAAATGTTTCCCTGTTGACGAGGACAGAGATGGTCTTTGAAACATCGATTTATTTGCCATTCAACCACTTGAGCCGGCTGCTAGCACTATTTTAATTTAGTTACTGTAGCTGTAAATTATATATCCACCCTATTGTTGTGGCCACTGAAGCAGCATGTTGGGGGTCGCTGATTCCACGGTAATGAGAAACTGTGTTTGGGCATTATGTTGAAAATTAATGACACTTAAGTGGAGTAAGTGATATACATTAACCTTGTAATGACTCATTTTTATGGCCTATTAAATCTTACTTATTGAACATGTCTTGTAAATGTCTGCACATTCTGCAGCAGGGAATTACTGTGGGCTGCGGAGTAACACAGGGGTGCTTAATATGTTAATATATCTGTCTTGTTATTCCTGTAATGTTTCCTTTTTTGTATACATGACAGTGTTTTTATTTGTGTATGCCTTGCGCATGTTAAATTGAATGTATATCAAGTTCCCCACAAAAATGAAATTCCAAATGGGAGCATTCTGTTTCTGAAGTTTTGGTAGATTGGAATTGGCTAAGTTCTTTGCAAGTACCCATTAGAACAGTTCCTGTTGACTTAAATGAAAGTTTGTGCATGTAACTGTACATTTTAGTACAGTTAAACAGTGGTAGTTCTGTACTACTATATTTAACATGTCCTCTCTTACAAGACACAATTTAATTTTACATTCCTCACACTACACAAACATTTATATGTTCTGAACAAGAACAATAGAGCAACAATAGTCTCTTATTAAACTGACTTTAGATTGTGTCTTTTCTCATTTTGGTTACAACGACAACAAATATTTGACACTGGTTGATCTCTGCCACCAGGTGCAAGTAGAAACCTACTTGTCTGGGCACATTAGATGAAGGTGGTCTGTAAATAAACTGGATAACACAGGATAGTGAACAGTTTCTTAGAAAGCAAGATTCAGATTAAGTTGACAATTTTTCTTAAATTCCTTTGCTGTTATTTGTTACATTATATATTTATTGGGTGTGTTTAAAACAAACTGTTTTGATAAATAAGGCACAACTAAATTAAAGTCTGAAAGACTTCGGGGTGGGGGGTGGGAGTGCCAAAATTTCAGGGATTGAATTTTTAAGCAACAATGTATTCTTCCAAAAGGAATTATATTTTGTATTCTTTTACATCTGCTGTACATGAACTTACGTACATCATTATTTACTGTTATACGATAATGTTCTTATAAGAATAATTAAAGACATGAATATTATATTCAGTGGTCTGAATCCATTCAGCACTTGTACAACATCCAGGCTTCATATACATTCAGATGAACATGCAAAGGGATATCAGAAGTGACGGAGTGGTGCAGTACCTCTCCCTGCAACATTTGATAATCTACAATTTTGCACTTCTAAGTTCCTGCCCTTAAATTTAGAATACTTGTGATCCCTCTACAGAGAAAGTGTAGCAGGTAGTGTAAGAATATCATATGTAGTTATGTACAGGAGAATGGTGTGTCCTCTGAATTAATGATATGAGTAAATACGTTAGTAATGAATCTTGTTGTTAGAAAGATAAATATTGCAAGGGTATTTTTGAAAAAACAGGCAGTTGCTGTAACAAACCAGGGTACAGTTACGCTTTGGCCATTGTTATCAAAGTATTACAGTGAAACCTGCTTATAATGGAATCGCACAATCATGATAAAACATGTGTAAAAATATAGCACAGTACATATCTGATGTAGTTATGATCCATATCACAGTGTCAAAATTCACGCTACAGTACATTGTCACTGAAATATGCACTGTTTTCTGTCTTATGTCCTTCCTCTAATTGCCTTATATTTTTCTGTTCCTGAAGTTCTTTCTCACTAAATTACATAAATCACAATACGAAACAAAAATAATACAAACAGAAGAGTAAATATCCAATTAGAATATTGTTCATTAAATTATTTTTGTTTATTTCAGTTTCTGCATTAAGACATTTGCCATTTATTAGCTGTGTTTGCAAATGGTGATTACAGGTAATGTTTACAACAAAGTTCGGTTTCTGATTAATCTAGGTTCTGTTTTAGCAAGGTTTCACTATATGTGTGTTCCTTTATATGCTTTTATTGTGTCAAATTGTATGCTTTGTTGTTCAACCTGCTTGTACAAAGGAAGAAGAGGGACTCTTAGTGTATGCCATGTATGTGATATAGCATATTTCCTATGTCAGATTTGACAGATGGAAAATACTGCTTGGTAAGTGTGTGGTTGGTCCATAGCTGCTTGATCCTATATTGCTGCATATTGACCCATCATCATATCCTGAATAGCAAGGTTTTGTACAGTGCAGTATATTTTTATTTGCATTCCAATATGAATGTAACATTTATACATTTGAATTATGAGTTTGTATTGGGTATTGTGCATGTTTTAATCTACGTATGTAGCTATCAGTGTGTATAAATAAAACAATGCTCAATTTGATAAAAAATTTCACAGATTCTGAAAAGAAGATACTGAGGGATATGTGTTGTATCTCAAGATGTATTGCTCTCTGGGATATTTTTGCCACTGCTTTCATGGAGTAGTGTGAAGAATACATTCTGAGTATCCCTAGATCAAATGCTAGGCACAGCACAGACAATTCCAGCATCTGCAGCATGTTGGTACAGATATTGATATGGTAAATGCCGTAGTGCTACAATTATGTACATCAAAATTTGGAAACAGTCAAATTTTTTTTTTAAAATCTGTTGTCCCATGTTTAATATAAAAACTAAAATAAGGCATATTCATGTCTGCTTTCAACATGGGATCAGGTACTTCTGAGTAGGTGAATGCTTTATGTGACTCAGAAAGAGGCTTGAGACAAGGTGATGCACTGTCCACAATATTGTTCAATATAGAATTGGAGAAAGTGAAAGGAATACTGGGACTAATCCTACTGGAATGATTTTTAACAGAATGAGACAGCATAGGTAGGTGATGTGTTAACACTTGGATGATCAGTCAGAGTGACTGAAGAAGTTGTAATACGACTTAAAGATGCATCATTAAGCACTGGATTTAGTGACAAACAGGCATAACAAAATACACGAAAATAAACAGAAATGTAACAAATTTAGAGCACTATCTGATAATAGATGGACTGGTATTTGAAGGGTTTCAGAATATTAGATATTAGGTACATTGGTAACTTCAAAAAACGTAAAATAAGTGAAGAAATAAAATCAAGATTGCTGCAGGCAATAGGTGTTTCTGTAGTCTTAAGACAAATAATTAGATCTAGATCTATGAGTAAAGTAGTTAAGCTTAAAAGATGCAACACAATGGTGAAACCAGTTGTAATGTATAGAAGTGAAAAAATGGCCCATGAAAGACATGGATATGAAGAGACTGAAAATGTGGGAGAGGAAAACAGTAAGGAAGATATATATGGACCAGTGGTAGAACAAGGAATATAGAGAATAAGAACTAATCAGGAATTGTGGAACCAATGTGAAGATTTTGACATAGTAGCAGACATTACAAAGAAAAGATTGGAATGGATAGGACATCTAGTAAGAATGGATCATGGAAGGGTAGTGACGAAAATATCTGACAGTAAACCAGAGGGAAGAAGAAGATTGGGAAGACCTAGATCAAGATGGCTGGAAGATGCTGCAAAGGATCTATGTGAGATGCAGGTTAAAAGATGGCGACAGAATGCAGTGGACAGAGAAGAATGGTCATCTGTGATTAACCTTTTGGCGCCGGAATTATTTTTTTAATTTTAGCATACCCTGTATATAAAATGTGAATAATACAGCAACCAAATAAGTTAGAATTATGAAACAAACTGCATTTTGAAGAGGAAAAAACGGAGAGTATATACCATGTTTAAAATATTCAGTACCTATATTTGTAGAATAAATATATAAAATGCAACTTTGGAGGTTAGCGGTGCGGTACGACCACTATAGTAGACATTAGGCATCAAAAGGTTAAGGAGGCCGAGGCTCACAGAGGGCAATAAAGCCAAGGGGTAAGTAAGTAATTAAGTAAGGTGTTTGCTTTAGTGTTTTGCTTGAGGTTGGGAACTGATCTTGTCCCCGAAATGTTGGATTTTAATTTTTATTTCAAACATAGGATCTTGACAAATGCTGGAATGATTCCAACTGCAGTGACAATGGAAGTTCAGTGTGAAATTAAGATTCCATTTTCAAACAATTTCTGGCTGAATGTCAATGCAGTTATTGGCAAGGTCCGGGCGTAGTTATTGGCAAGGTCCGATTCCAGGCAGTGGCAGAGATTTCTCTGTTCAGCACGTGCAAACCGGCTCTGGAGAACACACAGTCGACTCTTCATTGGATGACTGGAGGGGGGACACTATCTTGCAGGCAAGGTGGAAGGGTGTTCAAACTTTGAGCCAGTTAAATATTGTAGTTTGTAGAACTTGTATACTGGTTGCTGTTATATATACAGACATTTTTTAAGCTGACCATCTTATATCTTCTGCGTGCTGGGGATTTTCACGCACGTTTTAACCAATGGAGTACAAATGTCACCCAACTCAGTTCAGAATACTGATCCCATCAACATAATATCTGCCTACATTACAAAGACAATATGGAAATGCTGTCTAGCAAAATAAATCACCTTTTTTTGTGACAATCATACAGAATACATAAATATGCTACACTGGTAAAATGCAGAGGGTTTTTTAATGTTACAGCAGGTGGTATATATAGTTACCAGTGGACTTTAAAGGGTGAAGTCTATAGCCAGTCACCCTCTATGTCATACTTATTACTCAAGTAAATTTGTTCAGTTCGTTGTATTTGTCACAGAAGTTTCAATCAATCTCTGATTGACACGAGACTACACACTGGTGTTGCATGCCCTTGGAAAGTGCCTGATTGTGGCAAGACTCACTTCAGGAGTATACTGTAACACTGCTTATACAGGCTTAATTAATAACGTTTGTCGAAGTTATTAATTCTGGATTCCTGCCTGGTGGTGTCTTAGAGTGCAGTAAATAATAATTTGCACATTGGTTTTAAGTGCTATATGGCTTGGGATACTTAAAATGTTGCAAGATTAAAAGAACCACAGAGCCTGCAGAGATTTAATATAGCTGTTCAAAAGAACTGTCATATAAAACTAACAAAATTGTACCACTAATTGAGAGGGGTACATTTTATATGAATCGTTTTGCAATTTGGTGTGAATTTAACCTTTCACTGCTACATTGGACCCTATTTTCTCATATATGGGATGCAAATGCAATACACTAGAGACAGAAAAGTTCTTATTTGTTGTAAATTACATATTTTCATGAGCACACGCATTAAACCTGAAACAACACATTTTGCCAAGTGCTACCAAACTGTGATTTAGCTATCCAGTACAAGATGTTTCACTGTGTTACACATTGATTTTGAAAACCTTCTTCTTTTCCATTAAACCCATTTCTTTCAGGACTGATGCTACACTGTATCTTATTTGATGGAATTTTGAAATGGACACTTCAAATATTTTCTTCTCACCATTACTGAAGGTCATATCAAACAATATGCTGGGTTCCAGAACTCTTGATAAAACACTGGAAAACAAAATCATGTTTATAAAATACTAACCAATTGGGTGGCCACCAATCCGTAAGTTTCATGGGCAGAGAGATAACTGTGTTTCATTTGTAAGTGTATGAACGTCACAAGTTTGTGACTGTTTATTTGTTTACAAATTCTATTACTTATTCATCTTCATTTCAAGCAAAATGTTGCTGAAATGGTGGGTTGGTACTTTGTGAACAGTAAGTTTGTTGACACACATGCACACCAATACACTTCAAAGGTGCAAACTCAGTGAGGCCTGAAATTCATGTCAATAATAATTAAAAGTTCAGTACCTATGTCACAGAAACTGTATTTACATTGCCCTTACTAACCAGTTACTACTATTTAGGAAAGTAATGGGGGATTACTATCAGAATCACACAAAGTACATTAATACACTGTGTGTGTATGTGTGTGCACATGCATGCACAGAATGAAAGCTTTTTAAAGTTTAAGCAGATGGTACACATAATAATGACTGTGCTTTATGGGGTTAATACATAAATGGAAACTACTTTTTACATCCTAAGATAAAGTAAATGCTAGGACCTTACCTTGATGAAATGGTTATGACAACTCTCCACTGCAACTTTTCTAATTTCAAGTAGAAACTGTCCTGGCAAATATTCTCATCCAAGGCCAGTCGTTTTGGTCCATACAGTACACTTATGAGGTCTATTTGACATTCTTCAGGGAATCTAAATGAATGGCACATAAATCAGACACTTTCCAATGCAGCAAATATGTCACTGAAATTATCCTTTGTATCACAATTCACTTTTCCTAAGAAGCTGTATACAACAATACTCTCTTGAACCACCCATTCAAAATGTTTGCTCTGAACATTAAATATTTATGACAGCCTAGTATGAATGGTTGGTTCATGACACTTCATACAGGACTGGCATCAGTGTCCAGCAGCATGTCTGGGACTGAATTTTTGGGGGAATTTTAAAAGTTGTATAACAAAAGCTGTGTGTATTACCCATCTCAATGTATTGCTGAGATTAATGAGTGGAGCCATACCTATACTGTGCCTTCATGGTGTGCAATGGGGCACCTCTACCTATTCACACATTGTAAGTTGGCTAAAATGTCAAAGCAACACTTTTTTGTGTTTCCTCAAAATTCAGACACTGTTCTAAAGGGGTTTGCTGGTGGTACATTACACATAGTTTAATTAGTTTCTGAACTTCGTCAGTCACTTAACATTTAAAAAAAAACAGTTTCCTATTTGATCTGTGTCCATCAGGTAAAAGAGTTTGAAGGCAGCTATTCAATGGGCCAGTTACAGAGAACAGCTCTTTCTACTGGGCTCAACTCAGTAGGTGTCTATTGTACAGGGCCCAAAATTTAACTGCTTATAAGATTTATCTTTTTGGATATGACATTATACAGTGTGGCACATAAGTACATGCATTTCAGAGGAACCTGCTGCCTCCACATTCAGGGTATACTATCTGAGAAGACCATCAACTCACTATTCACCATTGTAAGAACAAGCAATCCTCACACTTTGTAACTTACTTGATTTCCTTTAAGTCCTCTTTCAAATGATCAGAATTAACTGATCCTTGTGGTACCCTTAGAAATGACTGAATTACGGCAAGTAAACCAGCATATGATTCATAGAGTTCTGACAATGATCCACCTTGTCCCTGAATACTATCTAGTGCTCCTTCAGGTATTTCTTTTCCTTCCAGTGAACGGACTGCCACTGAAATTTAAGCATTAAACCTGCAATAACCAAAACTGAGCACACATAGACCTGACAGATGTAATTATTGTTTTCATAAATACTTTAAAATTCTGTTAATGCAAATTAAAATAAAAGGCCTGAGTCTGTTTATGTCTTACCAGTATCAAATAATGTTAAGCAATTTAATACAGCTCTTAATAATTTCCTACAAATGCGTTCATTTTATACATTAGCCAAATATTTTAATCACAAGAAAAATTAACGTTAATTATAGAATATGATGTTAAGTTCTACATATAATCATATTTAATGATCAGATATATTGTCTAAATTAAATTTAAAAAGATACACATCTATTTAGAGGTATTTTTTATATCAAACTTAACCCCTTTTTTTTTATCAGAATTGTTGTATTGTTGACCAACATATTTGTAATCAAGGTTTCACAATCACTTGATTATATCTTACTGTAAACCCTGACTGATGACTGAATCTACATACGTTGAATTGATTTAGGTTTCAGATTTACAAGAATATCTGCTCTGAAGGCTTATATATGGGACTAATGTAATGTTCATGTTGATTGAATCTTATGACTTGTTCTATTTCTAACTTTCAGAACAATATATGCTTTGGCCATGTTCTATATTCAATGGTTGTATTACCCGAAATGGATTCTTGAATTGTCAAGAAATACTAATACTAATAGTACATAAAAAGAAACCAACAAGCATCCTCTAAGCCATTTCTTTATTCTATTTTACAAACCACATATTAAGGATCCATGCAAAGGGTCAGCAACAATTGATAAAAATTACCATTATTTTCTGGGTTAGAACACAGTGTATGACACCAACATTTCGGAGGAATCTGCTGCTTCCATCTTCACTGTACTCTGAGATGGGAGGACCTGTATTTTCATTTTGATTCATATGATAGCCACTCACAATGGGGTTTCAATGGCTTTCCCAACTTCTTCCAACCAATATGTAATAGTATCTTAAAATTACTTTTTAATCCATCATTTAACAACTGTCCTGCCATACGATGGTATATAGCGAACTAATAATAAAGCGCCGTTATGTAGGGTGCTAAATTGCTGAAGTCACTAACGCAGTTCGTTTAATAGGTGAATGACCTGCAGATCAGCTTATAACTGAACCACAACTATCGTCTTCGTGTTTCACGGTAAATTCTTCGAACACAATACACACGAACCTAGGAGATACATTTATACTCACGCTGTAACATATGTCTGAAAACATTTCTTCTTATATCTGGTGTCAATTTGGATAGAAAATTGGCCGCTACAGGCATATGGGGTCCCAAAGGTATACTTTTCTTCTGATACATTTTAAAAATCTATTCTAGTACAAAAATGTTTTCAATATCACATAACCTCACATTAATTAACTTGCGTTGCAAATAAACATGGCAGACGAAGAGACATCTTGTGTATGTCCCTGGATACAAAACGAGAACCGGCGAGTAGAAGTCATGGATCAAGTGTCATTTCTCAGCCGTGTGATTATCGATTGTGTGGGCAGGTTTGATCTGTTCACGTTATTGATGGGTTGTTGTCAGTTTTGGTACTTGCATAAATGAATGCGTGATGCTTGTTTGCTTCGGATTAAATACGTGATATGAGTAATAAAGATCCACTCTTATCAACCCGTATCTGCTTTGTAGGTAACATTATGTGCGTATAATTTCATGTTAAGACATTTGTCTGAAATGAATAACCTCAAGTTTTGGTATGTTACATCTAGGCACTGCCTGGAAGCAATTCTGTTCCCAGTATCCCTTACTGAAGGTTCTCAATTTGACATGTTAATTGGTCCGGAACACATGGTTCCTGATTGTTGTTTAAACCATAAGTTGATGACTGATGATAATTGGATGTACTCTGGAGAGTTTGGTGAAATCTTGGGTTTGTAGATAAATGTGACATGTGTTAAGAAGATGCTGTGTTAAATATAGATGCATCTCACACTTTCCTTAACTTTCATGTTATGTGTGACATTTTGTTGTGTAGTGTTCTTTAGCTGAAGATGTTATCATGAATTTGGAACAGCTGCAGCTTGAAAATATGAAAATGAGGACTGGCAAAATACCATGCACACATTTGTGCCAAAGTGGGATTCAAACTGTATAGAACATCAGCGTGCTAGTTCTAGCTTATATATTCACAACAGCAGCCATCTGTGATTGGATTTCTTAGTTTCATGCTCAAAAATGATGTAATGATCGTGAGAGTTTTGATTTCAATTAAAACTTTGTCTTGAGAAGGTAATTATAGACCTCACTGTTCATTGAAGAAATCAGGTTAACGAATGATAACATTAATGAGGTAATTTGATTCACTCTGAGTTACAAGATTCGCATTGTCTTCGTTGTAACACAGTATTGTCAGGTAGGTGGTTCTGAATTAGTAAGAGGAACTTGATGCTGCCATTTGCTAGGTTGAAGGTGTGAAGAGTCTAAAACTAAGTGCTCCTGCACAGTGATGTCTTGGGACATGAGTCATAAATTACACAATGGAAGCTTGCTGAATGTGGTAATGTGGTGCTACTCCACCAACCATGATCTTCTAATTTTTTATTGTATGATTTTTGTTTTTGATAGCTGAAGGACAGGTTGTAGGACTGTGGTTTCTATTGGCAGTTAAATTGGCTCTGAAGGGTGTCACAAAGTGGCTTCCAGAAAGTAAAACATTTTAAACACAGCTGAGTCAAGAGTGTCTTAGTACTTCAAGATTCAAGATATTTGTCGTAAGGTTTATCGATTCTGCCACATCTTAAGATCTCAGTTGTATAGCATGTTACACCATGAAGTTTGAGAGAGAGAGCTATGAATGTTGTGTAGGAGCCTATTGTCTCCATCTTCCACCCTGAAGATGGAGGACACAGGTGTCACATCCCTCTAGACCATGATATTTTAAATTCACTGCTGTGAGAACCTCAGATTATACTGCCATATATTGTAAATGTTCATCTTTGTGAGTAGTGTGAGATTTACTCGTTTTTCAGATTCGATAGTAGTACATTAACTACCAACTGTGAAAGCCAAGTTTCGTTATGAGTGGGCAACTTGACATTGTTGTACGCATGCATAGCCGCCTAGATGGCAAATGGTTGAAGACAGATTTGCAACAAGCACTGAGCACAGATGGACTTGCACAGTTATGGAATGAGATGGTGAAGGATGGTGAACTAACAGGCTCTTTTAGTGATGGTTTACTGAATTCTGTTGGTATTACAGCTCACAAAGGTAACTTGTGTTCTGTGTGGTATTCTTAAAAAATGAGATACTACAATTTAATCATTCTTCTTCAGTCATATTCAGTAATTTTGGTCTTTGAATTCATCCAGAATGTGAGTAGTTCTTATCTTATTCATACAAAATGTTGTTATGATCAAAATGTTGTCACATGTTTCATGCATGAAACTTCTCTGATTTTAAGTGACCTTCGATTGTGTGTGTGTGTGTGGGCCAACATGAAAAGTTGTTGGGTGAACATAGTTTTGAAAATTGTTGCCTTCTGCATGTGATTCTTTTTGGTCAGGTAGCTGTTTACTCACATTTTGGAGGAATGTGCTGCCACCTGCTTCTGGATAGAAAAGTAAAAGACAGCGCTTGAGGCAACTGGTTCCTCTGAAATTTTGGTAACTGAGTACCAAATGACATGGTGTCACATTGCAGCAGACAGTAATCTTCATAGTCACCATCACTACCTCAAGTGTCAAAATTGATTTAGTTCCCTACTCAACCTCAGTCCCAAAGCAAATCTTATAAGACTTTCAAAAGACAAGGTACTGTATGAAATGTCATATATGTGATTTAAAATTTAAATTCTGTTAAGATTATAGATTTTATTTGAGATGTTTTAGGTTTTGTTAGTTTTCAATAAAGCACTATAAAATTATGCTTTTCTGCAATATAATGTATTTGTAGGTGATTAGGTGTGTTGTTCCATGTAAATCACAACTCTACAGTCTTAAACTGTTGTTAAACTTTAAGATGTTATTGTTTATTAGGTGAGAGTGGTCATTATTATTGTGGCCTGCGAGTTCTCACATGCCCGTGTTGTGATGGAATCTGTGGACCTCAGACTGGCTGCAATTGTAACCCTTGCCAGCGACTTGATCGTGAAGAGGCAGCCCGAGTTGAGGTTAAATCTGCTGACCCAGCACCCTCACAACAACAAATAGACAGCTGGGTATGGGGACCTCAGCCATGTAAGTTCATGAAAGCAACTTTACCTGTGACAGATATTCAGATTAGATGAGGCAGCTGGCAGTGTGCATGAATTTTAGAACTGAAACATGGTCTGCTTGCATAACTTTTAGTTTGTGTGGAGGGGTTTGGGTTGGGAGAGGTTGTTTGTGTGCATAATGAGTTTTGAATACTGAATGAGTTTCATTCAACTTGTAATTAAGGACATAACGTTGGAGATTGCCTTAATGCCATGGTTTCAAGTATGTTTCAGTCACTGAGGTGACTAGGAAACATTCTGGATGACCGAGAGAGAAATCAGGGTTTGATGCCTGGCATGGGAAAGGATTTTTGTAAAGTATCCAGACTGGCTTTGGGGCCTGCCCAACCGTCTACTCCATTGGTTCCTGGGGTGCTTTCCTTATGGGTAAAGGGCCAGGACAAGAACCTGAACACTCACCTGTATCTAGTGTCTGGTTTAGAATGTGTGGTGCTGTGCCTCCACTGTTCCATATGCCTGCATGCTGTGGTGCTTAATTATACACAGCGAAAAACTTCACCTTACCATTTTCATAATCTGAATTGTTTCAATAATTGTGGTGGCAGCAGCACCGGTGTCAGTTGTTGAATGTGTTATTTTGCTACATGGCAGAAGAGTACAGTCCCCACAAAGTTGATGATTTAAATCCATCAATTAATTGTTTCAGCTGTGGAACAGTTGCAGTCTTGCGTCAGATCCCTCAACTATGAACAGAAAATTCTATGCAATGAAGCTGCTAGCAGTACCCTCTCAGCTTGCAGGCTGAGGCAGAGGTTGATGATCGCTCAAAGGTATTTTGTGGCACTTGGAAGGCATTTGCCACCTGACAACAGTCGACCACTTACAAAAACAAGTTCAAGTGGAAGCAGTGGAGATCAAAGAAGGTTGGTGCCTCTAGCTGTGATATTAATTTACAAACTGGTGTTAAAATACAGTAGAGACTCAGTTTAAGGTGTCTTGATATAAGATCTCTTTGAATTTTAGGTTCATTTTCTGTGGTACTGACCAAAACCCTGTATGGATTATATGTAGGGGAGGGTGGGGCAATAGGATTTTAGTTTTGGCTGGACCATGCTGCGACTTGTTCACTGTAACTTTAACGTACCTAACCTTATCTAACTTAAATAAATTGACCTTGAGGCAGCCTAGGCCTGAGCTGGGCTGTTGTGTCTCAAAAAATCCATAAATTAATTAAATTACTTGTATAAAATAGTTGAAATTAACAAATATAAGTAATTAAAGTGAACAGATAAATCGGTAACATAAATAATTAAATTGAACAAATGAATAAATAAGTTGAATATGTAAATATGAAGAAATAAATGAATTAAATAAATGAACTGATTTAATTAAATTTAATTAATTGGAAAAATGAATAAATCAGTAACATAAATAATTAAATTTAATAAAGAAATTAAACGAATAAATGTTAAATGAATAAATATGTTGAAAGCAGTTAGTTGAAGTAACGAAGTGTTTTAATTAAATAATTAAATAAATGAATGAAATAAATAAAATAAATGAATTACATAATGTAACTGAACCTAAATATATTAGTGAGTAATTCCAGAAGTGAAATAAGTAAGTTAAATTTTACATATAAATAAATAAAGATATTAAATAAATAAAAGGTAATGAATAATATAATGAATTACATAAATTATATAAATTACTGAAATAAAGTAACCAAGTAAATTAATTCAAGTAAATAAGTAAATTGAGATGGTTAATGTAATAAAAGAAAAAATTAAATGTGTAAATATTCTAAATTAATTAAGGAAATAGATGAATAAGGAGAAATATAAATAAATCATTACATTCAAGAAATTAATTAAATGAATTTATATGTTATGTAAATAAATTCAAGAAATCAAACTGCAGTAATTATGCTGCCACTACCACTTTATAAGATGTAGTTGTGTGGGCTGTTAAAGCCAGAATTTCATATGTGTTATCTGCTTTTTGTAAATGTTTTAAATCATATTGAACATAGTTTTTATTTCAACCAACAATGCACAATATATGTTATATATATAGTGCATTGTTGGTTGAAATAAAAACTATGTACATACATAGAAATAACATATTAACATATTAAACATGCTTTTCAACTATGAATTACTTGTATTTTTCTCATTATTACAAATAAAAGTGTCTTATATGTTTTGTAACTTGTTAATAGTTGTGGTACATAGATTATCTTTCAGATAGTGAAAGAAAAAGAGGCAATTAGATGCAGTATTACTTTCCTATAATCTATTTGCTATAGTACATTTCCCCACTAGATCCCAACATCAATCTAGCACGACTATAAACAATATATTCATTGACACCTACAAATTTACAAATTATACTGTTTTTCCCTTACATAATGGGCTATCTGATCATGATGCTCAGTTACTAAAAATAAATGATGTAAATATGCAACAACAAAATCATCAGACGTATACTATCAGAAACACAACAAACACTCAATAGAGGAATTTAAAATAAGATGAAGTTATGAATCCTGGGACAGTATCTTTGATAATAATAAATATACAGATGTAGATTCATTATTCAACTCATTTCAAAATACTTATTTAAGGATATTTTATACCAGCTTCCCAAATAAGAAAAT
>Ga0131853_10004259_pt1 | contig 25633 bp, 28 predicted proteins | sample TergutLab28metaG_FD_92764 | JGI IMG/M metagenome (GOLD analysis project Ga0131853, IMG submission 92764) | Labiotermes labralis P1 segment gut microbial communities from Petit-Saut dam, French Guiana - Lab288 P1 (version 2) (version 2) | ecosystem: Host-associated > Arthropoda: Insects >... | reverse complement strand
GAAGAAAATAGTAAAATTTTTGATAAATGTATTGAATTTAACGTTATAAAAAATGAGGAAAAAGTTAAATGAAATATTATGGAAAGGAGGTTTTGTTATGAAGATTATAAAAAAAGCTAAAGTGTGGGATGACTTAAAAATTGAAAACACTTGCGGTTCAGACTGTCATTGTAGTAATCAAAGAGATTAGTATAAAAAGAGAGGAAGTGTTCTCATGAAAATTATTAGAAAAGCTAAAGCATGGGATGATTTAATAGTTATGAGTAAATGTGACGCAAAAGAATGTCATTGTAATCATGTAAGAGAATAATTAAAAGAATCATGAGGTGATTGAATTGTTAGAATTAAAAAATGTTTCTATTACAATTTCCAAAGATAGTCGACCTATTGTAAAGGATTTTAACCTTGTTGTTTTTGGTAATGAAAAAATTGCGATAATTGGTGAAGAAGGAAATGGTAAAAGTACTTTATTAAAATATATTTATGATAGTAATATGCTTAACGATTATTGTAGTTATGAAGGTTCAATAATCAAAAAAAATATAAATATTGGTTATTTAGAACAATTGCTTTCACCGGAATGGAAAGAAAATACTGTTTTAGAGTATTTTCTTAAAGAGTCTTGGAGTGATGAAATTGATTATGAAAAATATAATCAATTATCAACTATTCAAAGATTGTTTAAGGAATTAGGTATTAATCAAAATTTAATAGATGAAGATCATTTAATTGGCACTTTATCTGGCGGTGAAAAAGTGAAAATTCAAATTGCTAAAATATTGTTAGCTGATTGTAATTTGTTGCTTCTTGACGAACCGACGAATGATTTGGATTTAGAAACATTAGACTGGTTAGAGACTTTTATTTCTGAAGCGAAAATTCCTGTTTTATTTGTTTCGCATGATGAAACCTTGTTAGAAAACACTGCTAATATGATTATTCATTTAGAACAAATAAAGAAAAAAAGAGAATGTAGACATACAATTGAAAAAATGGGATATGAAGAATATTATAATACTCGCTTAAGCTCTTTAGCTAAACAATCCCAATTACACAGAAGCGAGAAGAAAGATTTAATGAATGAACGTCGAATATTAACAGAAATAAAAGATAGAGTTCAAAAAGCAAATCCAGAAAGAACTAACAGAATGAATTCTTTATTAGCTCAAGAAGAAAAATTGAGTAAAACAGAAATAACGGAAAATCCTGATGTAGAAGAAGCAATAAACTTTAGATTTTTTGATGTAAATATTCCAAATAGCAAAATGATAATTGATTTAGAATTGCCAAAATTAAAAATAAATAATAATTTATTAAGTGAGAATATTGCTTTAAGTGTTTATGGATCAGAACATATTGTAATTATTGGTAAAAACGGTACAGGAAAAACAACTCTTCTAAAACTTATATATCAAACATTATCTGAAAGATCAGATATAAATGTTGGGTATATGCCACAAAGTTATGACGATTTAATGGATTTAGAAAAAACACCGATAGAATTTTTAGGTAATGGAAAAAGCAAGGATGAGATAACGATTATAAGGACTTTTTTAGGAAGTATGAAATTTATTAGTGATGAAATGACAGCAAAAATTAAAAATCTAAGTGGAGGGCAAAGAGCAAAGATTATGCTTTTGAAGTTAATGATTGATAAGTGTAATGTCTTAATTTTAGATGAACCAACAAGAAACTTAAGTCCATTGTCAAATCCTGTCATTAGAGCTGTGCTTGCTAATTATTCAGGAGCAATTATTAGCGTTTCTCATGATCGTAAATATATTGATGAAGTATGTGATACAGTTTATGAATTATCACCAAAGGGTTTAAAAAAAGTTAATACAGATTATATGGCAAAATAAACAGTGAAAAGTAAGGTGGTTTTAATGGAAAATAAATATTTGAAAAACGAAGCAAATCATTTATTTGATATGTATATCGATAGATATGTCTATACTAAAATTATTGCCAATCCAATTTCCGAAGAATATGAACAAGAATTATCAGAGCTGAAAAGTTATTTTAAAAAAACAATTGTTGTAGATGAAGACATATTAAAATTAAAAAAGAGATTATTAGATAAAGAAAAAATCATTTCTACTCAAATTAATTTGGCTATTATTGATTATTTCGAATATGAAGCAGTATATTCATTGTTATTTTTAATTTACACTTTAAAAGAAGATTCACCAGGACTAAGAGAATTGAAAGCTAAAAAAGAAGTGCTGGATTCAATTTTATTTCAAAATGAAATTAAAGGATTAGTTAAGGTAATGAGAAATTGCTAAAGAAAATTTGAATCAAGATAAAGAAGTATTGGATATTATATTGACTTATCAATTGGATGAGGTGATAGTTTTATGATTAGATTAGATAATGAATTAGTAAGAAGGAATATGTTTAAAACGAGAACAAAAGCAAAAGAAGCAATAGAATCTGGTATTGTTTTTTGTGATGGAAAAAAAATTATAAAAGCTGGAACTAACATAAAAGAAAATAGCACTATAGAAATTAAAGGTAATATAATGCCATATGTTTCTAAAGGTGGTCTAAAGTTAGAAAAAGCCATAAAATATTTTAATATAGATTTAAATAATAAAGTAATGTTGGATATCGGTTCATCAACTGGTGGCTTTTCAGATTGCGCTTTGCAAAATGGTATAAAAAAAATAATCGCAATAGATGTTGGAAAAAATCAATTAGATGCTAATTTAAGAGATAATCCGAAAATAGAATTATATGAGCAAATTGATTTTCGAAGCATTGAAAAAAATTTAATAGATGATGCTGATTTGGCTGTTATTGATGTATCGTTTATTTCGCTTGATAAATTAACAGAAAAGTTAAATGCTCTTAAATCTTTAAAAGAGATTATTTGTTTAATTAAACCACAGTTTGAAGTAGGAAAAGAACTGGCAGATAAATATAAAGGAATAATATTAAAAAAAGAATTACATAAACAAGTAATTTTAAAAATTATTAATGATTTTTATAAAATAGAATTTTATTGTAATGGATTAACATTTTCTCCAATAAAAGGCGGTAGTGGAAATATTGAATATTTAGCCTATTTTATAAAAAACAAGAATAATAAAGTAAATATTAATATAGATGAAGTAATAGACAATGCATTTGAAGTTTTGACAAAAAAGAAAAGGTGAAAAAATATAATTCAAGGTGAAGAAGTAGCCAGTCATGTTTTTCCTTTTAAATTATTTTAAAATGACTTTTTCTTGCTAAAAAATATCAAAAAAAGAAATATAGTTAATTATTCAAACAAATTAAGTTTTTTAAAGTTTATACAAATTATTAATTATTAATTTGTCAGTTTTTCTTGCTAAAAATGCAAAATTGGTATAAAATAGCTACTAGAAAGCAGGGGAAACTTTGAAAACTAATTTAAAACCATCTGAAGAAATGGTATGGACAAAATGGCACCCAAAAAGTGCAGAAAGTATGGTATATCCTAATATACCTGTTTATGATTTGATTAAAGAAGAAAGTGGAAAGAGAAAAGATAATGTTGCAATTGAGTATAATGGAACAGAAATAAAGTATGGACAGTTTTTTGATAGAGTAGATGAGATTTCGGAAACTATAAGAACAAAATTCGACCCTTATAGTATAGTAACAATTCCTACAATTCCAACACCAGATTTGGTTGCGTTATTTTATGCTCTAAGTGATAATAGAGTAATTTCTGATATGATTGACCCAAGAACTAGTCTTGCAGGAATGAAAAAATATTTAGAAAACTATAAGAAATCAGAAGAAACAGCTTATTTATTTACGCTTGATTTAATTAACGAAAAAATGAATCCTTTAATTGGTGATTCATCAGTAGAACAAATTGTTAATATGTCTTTAGCAGACCATGCAACTAAAATGCCTTTGAAATATAAACTTGCAAGCATGAAAGGTAGAGCTGATAGGATAAAGAAGTATCCAAAGAATGTAACATTTGATGAATTTGTCAATGCTAAAGGAGATAAAAATAATCCCAAAGTAACAGAATATGATAGAAAAACTCCATTAACTATTATGCATACTGGAGGAACTACTGGTGACCCAAAAGGAGTATTATTATCACATTACGGGTTAAATGCTACTTCTTGGAACATTATCCATAGTGGAGCAGATGTTCAACCAAAAGATAAATTTTTACACTATATGCCATTGTTTATAGCTTATGGATTAATAATGGTTCACGTCTCTTTAATAAGAGGAATGAGAATTTGTATGATTTCACCTTTTGAACCGAATAAGTTTGATAAACTTTTATTCCAACATAGAGCACAACATTTTGCTGGAGTTCCATCACATATTGCAAAACTTAAAGGTTCTAAATTAGTTAAAAAACATGGCCTATCTTTCTTAAAGACTCCAACTGTAGGTGGCGATGGAATTGATGCTGCTACTCATCAAGATTTTAGTGAGTTTGTCTTAGCTAATGGTTCTCAAAATGGAATTTGTCCTGGTTATTCATTAACGGAAGCGAATTCAACAGGAACAATAAATTTAGGTCAATTAAATAAATATGGTAGTCCAGGCTATCCATTACCAGGCATTAGAATGGGAGTATTTGATGAAAAAAATAACGAACTTGGCTATAACGAAATCGGCGAAATTTGCATCAATACACCATCGGTAATGTTAGGTTATCATAATAATCTAGAAGCAACAGAAGCAATTCTTAAAAAGCATGAAGACGGAAATATTTGGATTCATACTGGAGATAAAGGACAAATTGATGAAGATGGCTTTATTCATGTAATAGGAAGAATTAAAAATATGATTATCAGACACGACGGATTTAATGTCTATCCAAAAGTTATAGAAGAGGCAATAGTTACTCATCCAGCTGTTGAGACATGTGTAGTAGTAGGTATAGCAGATAAAAAATATTCTCAAGGGCAATTGCCAAAAGCTCATATTATCTTGAAAAAAGGAATTAAAGAAGAAAGTCAAATACTTCAAGAAATCAAAGCGATTTGTTCAGAAACGCTACCAGAACATTTCCAAGTTGCAGAATTTACTTTTAGAGAAGAATATCCGATGACTCTTATTGGTAAAGTTGATAGAATAGCTCTTCAAAATGAAGAAAAAGAACTTGCTAAAGATAATCCGAAATTAACTAAAAGTAGAAAATAAAATTAAAAGTTAATATTAGTACAATACTTATTGTGCTTTTATTATTGGAAATTTTTCATATATGATGTTAAAATAATAAATGAATAGTAAGAATATGAGGGAAGTAAGATGAAAGAAATCAGCATTACACTTTGTTTAGTTAGCTTATTTTATTTTACAATAGTTTTATTGAGTTATTTTCCCAAACAAAGAGTTAAGTCTTATGAAACGAGAATTTTTACTTTTTTAGTAGTTCTTACTGTACTTATAATATTATTTGAAATAGCTAGTTTTGCTGTTGTTCCAACTTTTAGAGAAAATTTGATACCAAGTTTGGTAGTTAATAAAATTTATATTTTATTAATATTTACGTATGTGCTTTTATTTACTCGATATATATATTATATTACTTTTAGTAACGTAAAAAATAAACTTAGCGAAACAATAAAATTAATAATGACAATAATTTTGCCTATAGTTATGGGACTTGTAATTTTATTTGCGCCATTATATTTTTACAGCACTCCAGATGCAGCATATTCTTACGGAATGACTGTTGACGCTCTAAATTTATTTAATGGTTTAAACATGGTTTTTTGGTTCTTGTGTTTTTTTAAAAAAGATAAAAAAATAGAATTTAGAAAATACTATCCTGTAATAGCTTTTACTATATTGGGTTTTGTTACTATTTTTGTAAAAGTATATGAACCAAGCTTATCTTTAGTAGCTTTAAGTGTGGCTTTTGCAACAATTGTGATGTACCATACTATTGAAAATCCAGACATGAAACTTATAGATGCCTTGAACATAGCAAGAGACCAAGCAGATAAAGCTAATGAAGCGAAAACAGAGTTTTTATCAAGTATGTCTCATGAGATTAGAACTCCTCTTAATGCTGTTGTAGGGTTTTCTCATTCGGTTTTGGAAGCTGAAATACCTGATAATATTAGAGAAGATGTTAAGGATATTATTACAGCATCAGATACACTTTTAGAAATTGTTAATGGTATTTTAGATATATCTAAGATTGAATCAGGTAAGTTGGAAATTATAAATACGGAATATAGTTTTCAAAAGATTTTAAATGAACTTGTTGCTTTAACTAAAGTTAAATTGGTAGATAAACCTTTGGAATTCAGAACGGTTTTTGATGAGAGTATTCCTAAGGTTTTATATGGAGATTCGACAAGGCTGAAACAAATAATTCTTAATATTTTAACTAATGCTGTTAAATATACTAAGGAAGGATATGTTGAGTTTAAAGTTAATAGTATTATTAAAGGTGATATTATTCGTTTAATAATATCAGTTGAAGATTCTGGGTTTGGAATTGATAAAGATCAAATAAGTAAGCTGTTTACAAAATTTGAACGTTTTGATGAAGGAAAGCACAGAACTATAGAGGGTACTGGTTTAGGGCTTGCGATAACAAAAAAACTGGTTGATTTAATGCGAGGAGAAATTGTTGTTCAGAGTATATATGGTAGGGGTTCAAAGTTTACGGTAGCAATTGATCAAAGAATTGTCGCCGAACCAACAATAGATATAGAAAGTAATGGAAATAAAATTGAAGAGTTTAATGGCAGTGGGATGAAAATTCTAGTAGTTGATGATAATCAGATAAATCTAAAAGTTGCAGGAAGACTACTTCAAAACTATAAGCTTGAGATAACGAACGCTCTAAGTGGATTTGAATGTCTTGATAAGATAAAAGCTCACGAAAAGTTTGATTTAATTCTTCTAGATGATATGATGCCAAAGATGAGTGGGGTAATAACTTTAGAGAAATTAAAAGAGATAGAAGGATTTAATATTCCAACTGTGGCATTGACTGCCAATGCGATTACGGGAATGAGAGAAAAATATTTAAAAGAAGGTTTTGATGACTATCTAGCGAAACCAATTGATCGAGATGAACTTGATAGGGTTTTAAGAAAGTTTTTGAATAAAGAATAAGAAACTATGTTATGATAAATAGTAATAAAAGGAGTTGTTTAGGATGAGAGATGTAAATTTATTAATCCAAAATGGTGTGAATGTTCAGAAAGGATTAGAAATTTTTGGTGATGTAGGAGTCTATAATGAAACTCTAGAGGACTTTTTAAGAGCAGCTGATGATAAATTATCTAAAATTAAAACCTATAAAGAAATGTCTGATATGAATAATTATGCTATTTTAGTTCATTCTTTAAAAAGTGATGCTAATTATTTTGGTTTTGAACGTCTTGGAGAAATAGCTCTTGCTCATGAGAATGAAAGTAAGGCTAATAATGTGGCTTTTGTTAATGAAAATTTTGAACCACTCATTAATGAAGCTAATAGGATAGTTGCGTTAGTAAAGCAGTATTTAAATGCTCCTACACAAACTTCAAGTCCAGCTCCAGCAACTAATGTTAATGTTGCAGAAAGTAATATAATTGAAAAGAAAAGTATTTTAATTGTTGATGATTCAGATATTATCAGTAATTATATTAAAAAGGTATTTGATGATACTTTTGATTGTCTTATTGCTAAGGATGGTAGAGAAGCATTAAATATTTTGGAACAAAATAGTGATTCAAATATAATTGGGGTATTTCTTGATTTATACATGCCGAATGTTGATGGTTTTGCTGTCTTGGATTATTTTAAGGAAAAAGATTTATTCAATAAAATACCAGTAACAATAATTACTGGGAATGATGATAAAGAAGTTGATCAAAGAGCATTTTCTTATCCAATAGTTGATATGCTTAAGAAACCATTTAATGAAAGAACTCTAAAAGCTGTTATTGATAAAATGATGTTATATATAAAATAAGGATTTGATAATTCGCATTATAATTAACTAAAAAAGACTGATAAATTAATTTGAAATATCAGCTTTTTTTGTTTTATTTAATTAGCATATATTTGAGTTTTTAAGAGATTTTATTAATCTTCCTTGATTTTCTTTTCTTGCAAATGTTTCTTCAAGGCTTAATATACTTTCCTTATATTTATTATAAGCAAAATTATAGTCTCCATTTTTAATAGCTTCTATGCAAGTATGTATAACGTTTTCATATATATAATCATATATAATATTTTTGTTAGAATCACTATCTATAGCTGTTACTATAGTAGGTGCGGTTTGATAATAATGATCTATATCTTCTTTTGATACGAAATTATCTCTAAACCATCTAAGAATTGTAAGTTCGTTACAATTATCATCAAACTTTTCTCCAAAAAACCTCATACAAGCAGATGTTAAGTAACAATTACCAGAACCCTCACTTTTTTCAGACTTATCTTCGTTATGATAAGAATAAGAAAATTTACCGGTTTCTTCATCTGTTTTTATGGTAAGTCTTTCGTGATTAGGTTTTGACGGATCAGAACTATATGCACTAAAATACTGGCCGTCTCTAGAAGTTTTTACATACTGCCCAGACTCGTTATATGCTCCTTTACTATCTCTTCCTGATTCATTTCCCATAATTTGTCTCCTTTTTTAATAAGTCATAAAACCCTATAAGAATCGATAACCAAATATCTGCCATTTCTAGGTAAAGTCCATCTCTTGTAACTGTCTTACAATCCATTGTTGAAATTTTAATAGCAATATTATCTAATTCGTCAAAATTTATATCTAATAAATTTTTTGAGTTTGTATAAATTTTTAATAATTTAGTAAAGTTGTCTAACTCATATTTTATATCTTCTTTCATATCTGAATATTCATTGTACATAAATGCAGATGTTAAGCAGAATAAAATTTTGCTAAATACAAAATCAATGTTATCTGAATTAGGCTCTGTTTCGTTAAAGTTGATATCCTTAAACATATTATAACTTCCTTTCTTTAAATTTAATAATGGGCGAATAATCGCGCCTTAATAAATTTGTTTATTATATTATCAGACATTTTAGTATTCTTCAAGTAATTTTATCGAATTTATTGTAGTATATATATGATTATTTCTCAAAATATTTATTATTTTATAAAACCATTTTGAACATATTTAGTTTCATTAACAACGATAAAGGCATCTTTATCGATTTTTTTGACGATTTGTTGGAGTTTTTTAAGTTTAAAATTACTTACTTGAATATAGAGCATATCTTTTTCTTCAGTATTATTGTCTGTTGATTCTAGTTTTATTATGGAAACTCCAATACCTTCAGCTTTAATTTGATTGATCATTTCATGAGAAAGTTTACTTGTTATTACTTGGACACCAATAACACCTTTAATAAATTTCTTGGCAACAAAAGAACCAATAAGGGTACCAGTTGCAAAACCACCAGCAAAAGCGACTGGAATCCAGAATGATGTTAGAGCGGTATTTAAAGCTTCCCGGGCAATTAAAAACCAAACCATAACTTCAATAAAAGCAATTAGAGCAGCAAGGAATGTTCTTCCTTTGACAAGGACAATAAGTCTTACTGTTCCTAAGGATACATCAAAAATTCTAGCAAAGAAAATGGTAATACATAATATTAAAACTTCCATATTAAACACCTACTAGTATAATGATATCATAATATTTAATATATATGTGGATATTCGCCCCAGCAAAAGGATAAATGCCTCATAAGATAATTATTAGGAGGTGTTTTTTTTATGTTTTATGATGATTATGGCTTTATGCCACTACCTGATTCGGAGATTAATTATGGAAGTAATATGGATAATAATCGTTTTTTTACTCCGGAGGAAGGTTTACTTAGGGGAAATATGTTTAAGGATGAATATAGTCCTTATCAAAATTTAACTTATCTACCAATAATCCCAAAGAGTGAGAAAGAAAAGCTATTATTTAAAATATATGAATATGACTTTGCAGTTAATGATTTAAGTCTTTATTTAGATTTACATCCAGAAGATAATGAAACTTTTCAGTATTTTAAATCAAATTTATCGGAACTAGAAAGAATTAAAAGGGAATATGAGAGTATTTATGGTCCATTTGAATTAGATGAGACAAAAGGTGAACAATTTAGCTGGATAGAAGAACCATGGCCATGGGATAGTAATGGAGGTGGCACTTATGTTTAAGTATGTAAAAAAGTTGAACTTTCCAGTCGACATTAAGAAAAAAGATTTAAAGATGGCAAAATATTTAATTACGCAGTATGGCGGACCAGATGGAGAACTGGCTGCATCACTTAGATATTTTTCGCAAAAATTTACAATGCCAGATGCGAGAGGAAAAGCATTATTAAATGATATAGCAACTGAAGAAATGGGCCATGCGGAGATGATTTGTGTAATGGTGCATCAACTTACTAAAGGAGCAACTGCAGAGGAAATGAAAGAAGCGGGTCTTGGTGGAACATTTGCTCAACATGGCTTAGGGATATATCCAAGTGATGCCAATGGAGTTCCTTTCACAGCTGCAGTATTTGCTTCAACAGGAGACCCAATAGCTGATTTAGTTGAAAATATGGCAGCGGAAGAGAAGGCGAGAGCTACTTATGAAAATTTAATTCAATTAACTGATGATGAGGATATAATAAGAGTCTTATTATTCTTAAGACAAAGAGAAGTAGTTCACTATAATCGTTTCAGAGGATTACTTGAGCATTATAAAGGAAAAGGATATTAATCAAAGAGAAATCTTTGGTTTTTTATATAAAAAATGTTATAATTCATATGATGTCTTATGAATAAAATAAAATATTTAATTGTTGGTATTTTAGTTGTTATAATCACTTTTGGTTGTGATAATGTTTCTTATGCGGAACCAATTGCAGATATTAAGACTCTAACTGCAGAAGAGGCAAAAATAGAGTTAGAGAGTGATGATAGTATTGTTTTGCTTGACGTTAGATATCAAGAAGAATATGATAAAAGTAACTTGGTTGGAAGTATTTTAATTCCATTAGATGAATTATTAACTAGAATTAATGAAGAAGTTCCAAATAAAAACACAAGGATATTTGTTTATTGTCAAAGTGGAAAAAGAAGTGAATATGCCAGTGATATTTTAGTATCTTTGGGATATAAAAATATTTATAATGTTGAAGGTTTAGATTATTGGTAGGATATTATATTGATATCTTTTTTTAATTAAGATATAATCATTGTAGAAAATAAGAAGGTGGCATTTATATGAAAAAGTTTTTCTTTACAATACTACTTTTATCAATGCTAACTTGTGCTCTTTCAGGAGTATATTATCTTATATATGATAAATTTGATTTATTAGAGCTTAAAATTCTTTTAACAGCAACTCTTACTGGTTTCTTTAGTGTTACATGTATGAGTTGTACTTTAACAAGAAAAGTTAAGAATTTAAAGTTTTTTTCTAATTTAGGGTTATTTGTTAATATAAACAGTTATATATTTTTCATGCTTTTAATTTGGTATTTTGGAGATGCACTTAATTTTTTAGGGTATGATTTATGGAGAATAATTTATACTATTCTTATTGTTTGTGTTTTCTTTACACATGGAACTCTTATGCTTTCGATTAAAAATAGAAGGCCAGCAGTTACAAATTCTAAAACAATAGCTGTTATGTCTTCGATATTGGGAACTATTCTTCTTTTAGTAGTGCTGTGGACAGGTTTAAGAGAGTTGTTTTATTTAATATTACTAGCTGTTTTTGGTGGTTTATATATTATGGGGACAGTATTAACACCATTTTTTATTCCTCCAGAGTTTAAAGTGAAAGAAAAGAAGGAGAAGAAAAAACCAGAAGTTTCTCCGATGATAGAAGAACCAGTAGAGGAACCGAAACCACAAGAAGTGGAAGTTAAACCTGAACCAATACCTGAGTCAACACCAGAAGTTGAGGTTATAGCTAAATCAGAACCAGAAAAGACAAACCAACCAAAACCCCCTGAAGAAGAGCCAAAAGCAGAAAATGATAATCCAGACCGAATAGAATATCTTTTTGATGAATTATTTCAACGAGTTAATAAAAAATAATGATTTTTAGGTGGTGCGTCTTATGATTTACTTAGATTATTCAGCAACAACGCCGGTACTTTATGATGTTTTAGAGTCTTATAATAAAGCAACAAGAGAATACATGGGTAATGCCAATAGTTTGCATAGTTATGGAATTAAATCAAAGAATCTTCTTAATAGTGCTACAAAACAAATAGCAAATCTTTTTGATGTGGGAATGGAAGAAATTATTTATACTAGTGGAGCAACGGAATCAAATAATATGGCTTTAAAAGGAGTTGCTCTAGAGTATCAAGGAAGAGGTAAACATATAATTGTTTCTAAGTTAGAACATCCTTCTATTTATGCGATTTGTGATTATTTGGAAACTCTAGGGTTTGAAATTAGTCATGTTCCCAATGATGGAGATGGCTTGATTGATTTAGAAAGTTTGCGAAAGTTAATTCGAGAAGATACTATTTTAGTTAGTATTTGTGCGGTGAATACGGAAGTAGGTATAAGACAGCCTTTAAAAACAATTCGTCAGGTAATAAAGAAGGGGAATCCAAATACAATATTCCATTCTGACATTACCCAAGCCATTGGTAAAGTTCCTGTAAATTTACATGACGTTGATTTAGCTAGTCTTTCTGCTCATAAAATATATGGTCCAAAAGGAATTGGAATGCTTTATAAAGCGAAGAATGTTAATCTGACACCCTTAATTCATGGTAGTACTAATTTAGATCCAATAAGGCCAGGAACAATACCTCTACCTTTAATTGTGGCATTAAGTAAAGCAATTCGAATTTCGTTAACTGATTTAGAGCAAAGAGAAGCTCATGTTAAAAAGTTGAATCAAAAAATATGTGCTGCTTTGGAAGTGTATCCAGAAATATTAATAAATAAAACTAAATATTCAATTCCGCACATAATAAATTTAACCTTACCGAATATAAGACCAGAGACTTTTATTCATGCTATGGAAACCCATGAAATATATATTGGAACAAATACAGCATGCACAAAAGGAGATATGTCTGCTTCAGTAATGGCAATATATAATGATAAAAAACGCGCATTATCAACAATTAGAATAAGCCTTTCTTATATCACAACTAATAATGAAATAACTAAATTTATAGAGAAATTTGATTTTGAATATAGTAATCTTAAGGACTTTAGATAATGGAAAAAATTATTATAATTAAATATGGTGAGTTAACTCTTAAAAAAGATAATATTAATTTTTTCTTGAAAATTTTAAAGAGTAATATTGATAAAGTTTTATTAGGAATGGAAGTAAATATTAAATATGATAGGGGAAGAATGTATATTTTTCCTTTAAAAGATAACTTTGATGAAATAGTGTTAAAATTAAAAAATGTGTTTGGTATTCATGAAATTATTACTGGATATAAACTCAATACAATTGATTTTGAAGATGTTGGTAATAAAACGATAGAATTATTAAAGATGCAAGATTTTAGTACTTTTAAAGTAGTTGCAAAGCGAAGTGATAAGTCTTATTCTTTAACTAGTATGGAAATAAATAAACAACTTGGAGCTTTAATTTTGAAGAATAAAAAAGATATTAAGGTTGATGTTCATAATCCAGAATTGACTATAAATGTTGAAATAAGAGGAAATAACGCTTATGTTTATTTTGATGGAGAGAGTGGTTTTGGAGGACTTCCCCTTGGTTCTTTGGGCAAAGGATTACTCATGTTAAGTGGAGGGATAGATTCACCTATTGCTGGGTTTTTAACTATGAAAAGGGGAGTAAAACTAGAATGTATTTATTTTGATGCTCCACCACATACCAGCGAAGAGGCTAAAAATAAAGTTATTACCTTAGCTAAAAAAATGGCGGTCTATAATATGGAAACAAAACTACATGTAATAAACTTTACGGAAATTCAAGAAGCAATATATAAAAATATCCATCATGAATATTTAATTACAATTATGAGAAGAATGATGTATCGAATTAGTAGTTTAGTTGCTAAGAATAATAGATGTCATATTATTGTTAATGGGGAATCTATCGGTCAGGTAGCATCTCAGACATTAACTAGTATGGGAGTAATAAATGAATGTATTAAAATCCCTGTAATAAGACCTCTTGCTTGTTTTAATAAGAGTGAAATAATTGGGTTAGCTAAAAAAATAGGAACTTATGAAACAAGTATTATTCCTTATGAAGATTGTTGTACGGTATTTGTGCCTCTTCATCCAGTGATAAACCCAACTCTTGCTAAAGTTATAGAATATGAAAAATTAATTGATATTGATGGTTTGATTGAAAGAGCTTATAAAGACCATGAAGTAATAAAAATTACTGATAAAGATATAAATGAGCATAAGAATATTTTATGATAAAATATTATTAGAATTAGGTGATTTATTATGTATATAACAATGTATTATTTTCTTGTGTTCTTGTTTTATTCATTTATAGGATATATTGTTGAAATGACTGCATTAGGAATTGAAAATAAGAAAATCGCTAATAGGGGGTTCTTAACTGGACCGATAATACCTGTTTTTGGTATTGGTGTTATGTTACTGATATCTCTTTTAGACAATTTTAAGGATAATATATTTTTAGTATTTATTTTAGGAGTAATAATCACAGGGTTAGTAGAGAACTTTACAGGATTGATTTTAGAAAAAATATTCCATAATAAATGGTGGGATTACTCACATCGAAAAGATAATATCAATGGTAGATTATGTTGGATAAATCTTATTTTATTTGGAATAGCAGCAGTAATAATAGTTTGTTATTTCCATCCTTGGATGATAAATCACTTTAATAAGCTTAGTGAATTATCTGTTATTATATTAGGCTGGATTTTAATGGCCTTGTTTATAATGGATGTTGCTTATTCAGTAATGTTAGCATACAAACTTAGAAGTAAGATTATTGTTGTAGAAAAATTAAAGAATGAGAAAATTGAAATAATTAAAGAAAAACTTTTAAATATACATTTACATGAACTTAGATTTTTTAGGGCATTTCCTCATTTATCTAAATCCAGGGTAGGTAGTATTATAAAAGAAAGATTAGAAAATCATAAAGAAAAGCAAAAAAACAGATGATCTGACAAATCATCTACTTTAGTTTGATTGAATAACTATTTTAAGAATTATTGTCAGATAATTTTAAACTAGTTACCTATCATTTCGGAGTATCTCTCTCCATAATCATGACTACCTTAGACCGTTGATAAGGCCTTTCATCTAACGATAATCAGCTTCACTACTTAAGGATACACTAGATATAAATTAATTGATTTTCCAAATTATTTAAATAAACCAATAATTTGAATGTTAACTTTTAATAATAAAAGTTAGCGAATCTTTAATTTTTATCTTGATGTGTATCTTGTCTAAGTACTCTCATTTTCTAATACTTTAGAGCAAAAATCAATAGATTATGTCAAGTTTTTAATAACTTTACATGAAATTTTACATAATATTTGACGTTTTTAATCATAATAGTAATGGTGAAGCGTATGAGTCATAATAGATTTAGTGATTATTATTATAAATCTGCTGATTTGATAGCTAAAGATAGTTTAGAAAGTAAAATGTTTGAATTAACCAATGAATTTGGTTATAACTTGGCATCAACGAAAAGAAGAATTATTGATGAAGAGAAAATTTATAGTAAACCAAAAAATATTGTCAATAGGGAGTTTTCGAGGAAAAAAAGGTAGGCAAAACCTCTTTTTTTTTGTATGATTATAATAGTAGGTGAAGTAAATGAAAATATTATCTGTTAATGCTGGAAGTTCATCATTAAAATTTGCTTTGTTTAAATTTCCTGAAGAAGAAGACTTAATTAGTGGTAACTTTGAAAAAATAGGACTAGGTAACAGTTTTTATACAATCAAAATAGATGGAAAGAAAATCAAAAGGGAAGTTGATTTAGCGAGTCATGGGGAAGCAATTGCTTATTTAAAAGAGGAATTAATTAACAATAAAATTATTAATGATTTAGATGAAATAGATGCAATAGGGCATAGAATAGTTCATGGGGGAGATTTATATAAGATGAGTACAATTATAAATGAAGAAGTCTTGAGTAAAGTAGAATCTTTCAATGAATTAGCACCACTTCATAATCCGGCGAATATAATGGGAATTAGGGCATTTAAAGAATATCTGCCTTTGGTACCAATGGTTGGTGTTTTTGATACGGCATTTCATCAAAGCATGGCAGCTGAACAATATATTTATCCCACCCCTTATGAATGGTATGAAGAATTTGGGGTTCGTAAATATGGTTTTCATGGTACTAGTCATAAGTTTATTGATAAAACAATTAGTGAAATCCTGCAAAAAGATAATTTGAAAGTAATTTCTTGTCATATTGGGAGTGGGGCTTCGATTTGTGCAATAGATAGCCATAAAGTTGTTGATACCAGTATGGGATTTACACCCCTAGCTGGAGTTATGATGGGAACTAGGTGTGGTGATATTGACGCTGGAATTATTCCTTATATAATGGAGAAGACAAATAAAAATATCAATGAAGTAATGGATATTTTAAATAAGAAAAGTGGTTTTCTTGGTATCAGCGGTATTAGTAATGACGCGAGAGATATTGAAGATGGAGCCAGTAAAGGGAACGAACGATGTCAGCTGGTAATTGATATCAATGCCAGGAGAATTGCTAATTATATTGCAATGTATAATAATATTTTAGAAGGAGCAGATGTTATTTGTTTTACTGCTGGTCTTGGTGAGAACAGTCCGATAATGAGGGCAGAAGTAATGAAGCGAATTAAATCACTAGGAATTAAACTTGATACCGAAACTAATGAAGAAATAGTTTTTGGTAAGTTTGGTCTTGTCAGTACCAAAGATAGTAAAATTCCAGTTTATGTTGTGCCAACTAATGAAGAGTTAATGATTGCTATAGATACATATAAAACAATAAATTAAAAAAGAGGAGAATGACGAAATGAAGCCAATACTAAGGAAAATTTATAATGAAATTAAAAAACATGATCATATTGTCATTGCTAGACATATAGGTCCAGACCCAGACGCTGTTGCATCTCAAATGGCATTAAGGGATTCAATAATGTTAACATTTCCCAAGAAAAAAGTTTATGCTGTAGGAACAGGAGTAAGTAAATTTAAAGTATATGGGCTTTTAAATAAATTAGATGAGAATACTTTAGTAAATCCGCTGTTAATTATTTTAGATACTCCTAACTTATCTCGTGTTGATGGCGTTGATGTTAATAGATATAAAAATATAATTAAAATTGATCATCATCCTTTTGAACATGAGATGGGGAAGGTAGAATATATTGATGAAACTGCATCAAGTACTGCTCAAATGGTTATTGAATTGATTCTTAATACGAAACTTAAAATTAATGATTCCATCGCAAAAAATCTTTTCTTGGGAGTAATATCAGATAGTGATCGCTTTTTATTATCTTATACAAATATTAAAACTTTTGAATTGGTAACGGACTTACTTAAAGAAACTAAAATTGATTTTGTTTCATTGTATCCAATAATTTATGAAAGGCCCTTAGTAGAAATTAAATTCTTTGGGTGGTTATGTGATAATTTAGCAGTAACAGAAAATGGTTTCGGGTATCTTAATATTGATAATGAGATAATAAAGAAATTTAATGTTGATACAGCAACAGCATCTAATATGGTAAATGATTTTAATTTTGTTAAAGAAGTGGTAGTATGGATGTTTGTTACTTATGATGAGAAAAATGATTTATATAAAATAAACATTAGAAGTAGAGGACCAATTATTAATACTGTAGCAGCTAAGTTCAACGGCGGTGGCCATAAATTTGCCAGCGGCATTAGAACTACTGATTTAAGGGAAATAGAAAACATAAAAAAAGATCTTGATGAAGTATGTAGATTATATAAAGAAGAGCAGAACAATGAAGATAAACCATCTTAAAAAACTAAAAGATAATCGTTATGAAATAACATTTGATACGGAAAAGATTACTTTTTATGATGATATTATTGTTAAATATAATTTGCTTTCTGGGAAGAAATTTGATGCCTCTTTTATTGAAAAGATAAGAGAAGAAAATGATGGTTTAGCATCATTCTATTTAGCAATAAAATATATAAATACTAAACTCCGTAGTGAGAAAGAAATAAGAAGTTTTTTAGAGAAAAAAAATTTCGATTTAGAAGTGATAGAAAATACAATAGAAAAATTAAAGGATAAAGGTTATTTAGATGCTAATATTTATATTAAAAGTTTTATTAATGATCAAGTAAATTTAACTTCTAATGGGTATTATAAAATATTGAAATCTTTGGAAAATAAAGGATTTACCCCCAAAGAAATTAGAGAATTTTTAGATGATATCGAAAAAGAAGTATGGGAATCAAAATTAGATAAAATTATCAACAAGAAAATAAAACTTAATACTAAGTATAGTGGTAATAAGTTAAAGCAAAAAATTATATATGAAGTACTTCAGTTAGGTTATGGAGAAGAATTAATTTATAGTACTTTAGAAAATTATGATTTTAAGGATAATGTTCTTTTAGAAAAAGAATATCAAAAGTTAAAATTGAAACTAAGTAAAAAATATAATAACGAAAAAGAATTGAAGTTACATATTAATAAAAAGTTAATTATGAAAGGTTTCTCTCTCGACGATATAAATGCTTTAGATGAATAAAAAAATAAATAGTTTCCTATTCATTTTCTCTATTTCTTCGTTCAGCATTGGTTAGGGCATTTTGCATAAATGAGGCATATTGTTGTTGTAACTCAGAATCAATGAGTTCAACACCATGCTCTTTTCTTAATTCTTGCATTGCTCTAATTGGTACTGTTGCATCTTCATCAAGTAAATTACTTGATAAACTTTCTATTATAGTGTCTCTAACAGTATCTAGTGCAGGTTTTTCTTTACTTTCAACACGAAGAATAATATGAAATCCTAATTCACTTTGAACAACTCTTGTTGTAAACTGCCCATCTCTTAGTTTATAAGCTTCAGTAGCAAACTCTCCATAAGCGTCATCTAGAGTGTGTTTGTTAATAAAGCCAATATTGCCGCCCCCAGCTCCACTTGCTTTATCATCGGAATGAACTTTGGCAAGTTCTGCAAATTTATCTGCGACTTCATTTGCACTGACATCTCTTAGCTCTTTAATTAAATTTTCTGCTTTTTCTTTCGCTCCTGCTTCTGCTGCTTCTACTTCTTCTCTATCCATTGTTCCAGTAACTTCTGGAGTAATTAAAATATGACTTACTTTAATATCGCCGACGATTTCATCACGATAATAGTTTTCAATTTGTCTATCGGTAATTTTTCCTTTAGCAAAATCTTCTATTGCTTTACTTTGAAGCTGGGAAAGATATAAGAAATCTTCAAAAGCCTCCCATGTTGAGTAACCATATTCTTGTTGCATTCGCATTAGAGCTTCCTCACCGAAATGTGTCTGCCAGGCGTGAACATAATTCTCGGCATCTTCTCTTGCATCTTCTAAATCATTTTTATAAACTTCCTCTAAGATTGCTTTATCAATCATTTCGATTAAAGTTTGCAGACCAAAAGTATCTTTTATTCTTTGGTAAAATTCATCAACACTCAACATATTTCCATTTCCGAATGTAACAACAGCATCCTCACCATTCTGTAAGGTTGGGATTCTAGTACATCCAACTAGAAATAAAACACATAAACCTAAGATTATTAATTTTTTCATTATTATTTTCCTCCTAAAACTTTTATTATTATATCTAACTAACAAAAAAAACACAAGGCTTAAAACCCTCACATATGAGAGTAATAGCCATAATATAATAATGAAAGACATATAAAGGAGGAAATGTTTTATGTTAAGAGAAAGAAATTTAACTCCAGCGATTGTATTAGTTCTTTTCGTCCTATTAGCAATCATCATTGGAGTAATCATCTATTAAATAATAAGGAGGTTATCCCATAAAAAAACTTTTCAAGAAAAATAAAAGTCTGTTTATAATTATTTTATATATTATATTAATAATGATTATTAGTGGTTTAATCTTTTTATAGAAACTATTAAATTGAAGAGGGAAACCTCTTTTTTTTAAAATATTGAGCGAACCTACGTTCCTCTTGCGGGGGGGGGATTCTTAAGGTATAATTTTCATAGGTGAATAAATAATGAGATTAAAACCATTTAAAAAAGAAAAGTTAACAAATAAACAGAAAAAGATACTAATAGCTTTAAGTAGCTTATGTTTTATATTCCTTTTTATAGCAATATATCAATCATTTGCAGCATATAACATAAAACATTCAGAAACAATAGTTGATGCTAAAGTAGGTTCTATGTATGATATTAGAGTTTTAGCTATTTATCTAGATGGAGAACATCAACCTAATATGACGACATTTCCTACAGACAATGCATTTTTCACTCATGTAAGATGTTATGTTGAGGGAGAGTTTAGAGAAAATATAATTGGAATATGGGAAAATGATTCTCTTGAAATAAGTGGTTTTACAAGTAAAACTGATTGTAATGTTTATTTTGTAAGTACTATAAGAAATTTCGCATATATTGCTCCAACTGCTGATAATCCTAATCCTTTTCAAACATTTACAGTGCCATCCACTGGAGAATACCAAATTGAATTGTGGGGCGCTCAGGGACGAGGAAATAATGGAGGATATGTTAGAGGTAGAATCAATCTAAATGCAGGTCAAGTTCTATATATTTATGTAGGTGGTCAGGGGTTCCATAATAGGGCAGGAACAATCCCTGGTGGTTGGAATGGTGGCGGTAATGCATGGGGAAATCCGGATGGTAATAATAATTCCGGTGGTGGTGCAACTGATGTAAGATTAACCGCTGGAGATTGGAATGACACTAACTCATTGAGAAATCGCATTATGGTCGCTGGTGGCGGCGGCGGGTTTGTGGTTGATGCTGGTTACACACAGTTTGGGGCAGCAGGTGGAGTAACTGGAATAGCATGTCTTAGTTCTTTTTTTGGAAATGCTAATGGTGGGACTCAAACAGCCGGTGGAACTGCAGCATTCGGAACCCATAGCCCTCCGTCGGGAGTAACTGTACAAGGAAGTTTTGGGCAAGGAGCAAATGGAATGCCTGGTAATAATCGTTCTGGCGGTGGCGGTGGTTATTATGGTGGTGGTTCATTAATGTATTGTGCGGGCGGTGGTTCATCATTTATTTCAGGTCACGCAGGTTCTAATGCTGTAAATGCTGCAGGTACTCATTTGAATTCACCAAATCATCCAAGTGGTAAAATTTTTACTAATACTATTATGATTGATGGAGCCGGGTTTAGATGGACTAATGTAAGAGGTGCTCAACAACAAATGCCAAACCCTGCTGGTGGATTTTATGCACTAGGAGAGGGAAACTTCGGACATGGTCATGCAAGAATAACAAGAGTTGGTTAAAAATAATTAGTATATAAATTTCTTGCCAATGAATTAACACCTATGTTATAATCTTTTATAGACAGATTTAAGTGGGCTACTCTCCCACTTTTGTTTATTATTAAGAGGTGAGTTTTATTAAAGACATTTTTGATAATATGAAGAAAGAAATCAATGAAAAATTAAAAGAAATGATTATTTTTGTTGATGATATTTCTTTTGAAACAGAAGGGGCTTATAAGTTCCTGCGAATAGTATTAGATAAACCAGGTGGACTTGATTTAGAGCAAATTGTTGAAGCAAGTAATATAATAAATCCACTTATTGATAAATATGATTTGGAAGAAGAAAACTATATACTTGATATTTTAAGTAAAGAGATTGGAGAAGAAAAAAATGGATAGTAGTGCTTTTATAGATGCAGTAGCATCAATAGTTAAAGAAAAAAATATAGATGAGTCGATTGTTTTTGAAGCAATGGAACAAGCACTTATGAGTGCATATAAGAAGAATTTTGATGCAAAGACGAATGTAAAGGTAACAATAGACAGGACTACAGGAGAGATTAAAGTATTTTCTTATTTAGTTGTTGTTGACAAGATTGAAGAAGGAACAGAAGGCGAAGATGAAGAAGGTAATCCAATCATTATTCCCCCAGAGATAAATATTGATGCCCAAATCTTACTTAAAGATGCTAAAGAAGATAATCCAAAAGCAAAGCTCGGTGATACAATTGAAAAAGAAGTAACACCGAAAGATTTTGGCCGTGTTGCTGCTGGAACTGCTAAGCAAGTTTTAACTCAGAAAGTGCGTGAAGCAGAGAAGATAAGTATTGTTTCTGAATTTGAAAGTATGCAAGATGAAATGATGGTTGGGCTTTTAGCAATGGAAGACGCTAGAAACTATTATGTTGATTTAGGAAGAACTAGAGGGATACTACCTAAGGGTGAGATGATTCCAGATGAAGAAGTGAAAATGGGATCTTCGATTAAGGTTTATATAACTAAGGTTGAAGCAGGACCTAAAGGACCAGTTATTTTATTATCAAGAAAACATTATGGTTTTGTAAAAAGATTATTTGAATCAGAAATTCCAGAGTTAGCTGATGGAACTATTATCCTTTATGCAGTAGCTAGAGAAGCAGGGATTAGAAGTAAAGTTGCGGTTTATTCAACTAATGAGCGAGTTGATGCGATTGGCGCTTGTATAGGGGAGAGAGGTTCTAGAATCAGTAATGTTTTAAAGGAACTCAATGGAGAGAAAATTGATTTAGTTAGATATAGTGAAGATCCAGTTGAATTTATTAGTAATGCCCTAAGTCCAGCGAAAGATGTTATTGTTAATATTGTTGATGAAGAGGCTAGAGAAGTTCTAGCAATTGTTACTGATGATAATTTGTCTCTTGCTATTGGTAAAAAAGGTTCTAATGTAAAGCTTGCTAGTAGATTAACTAAATATAAGATTCAAGTTAAGAGTATGTCCCAAATAAATGAAGAGGGAAATAAAGACTAAAAATAATTAGGAGGTAAAAGCATGAAAAAAAGAAAAATTCCAATGCGAACTTGTGTTATTACCAAAGAAAAATTAGAAAAATGCGAATTGCTTCGAGTTGTGAAGACATCTGATGATAAAGTATCTGTCGATAAGAGTGGAAGAGCTAATGGCAGGGGTGCTTATCTAAAAAAAGATAAGAATGTAGTAGCTAGGGCAAAGAAGAATAAAGTACTTGATAGAGTCTTAGAAGTAAGTATCTCTGAAGATATTTACGAAGAGTTAATGAGGATTATAGAGGACGGAGGAGAGATATTATGATGAGCGTTAAAGAATATTCAAGTGATACTGGTTTTAGTGTTGCTGAGATTTTAAAAAAATGTCAGGAATTAGAGATTTCAGTTACTGATGCCGAATCTGCACTTAGTGAAGATGATATTATTGTTTTGGATAATACGTTAAATTTAATTAGTACTGATGAAGAAACAAGTCTTACGGAAGAAGATCAGATGGATGAAGCGGTTGAAAATATTTTAGAAGGAACTAATACCCCATATACGAGTGATTCTGGAGAGAAGAAACAAAAATTAAAAAAACGCTCTGTAGTTGCATCCTCAAAAGAAGAGTTTTTCAACAAAAGAAAAGAAATGTATAAGAATAAAGAAAAGCTCCAATCAAATAATGTTGATGAAAAAATCGTGCTTTACAAAGAAGGAATGAGTGTCGCGGATTTAGCAGAAGCTCTAGGTGAGGCTAGTAGTAATATTATTAAGAAGTTAATGGGTCTTGGGCTAATGCTTAATTTAAATCAAGCAATTGATTTTGAGAATGCCGAGATTATAGTCTTAGAATATAATAAAACTTTAAAAAAAGAAGAAACAAGAGATGTTTCTAATTTTGAAGAGTATGAAATTATTGATGATGAAGCTGATTTAGAGAAGAGACCTCCAGTTGTTACAATTATGGGTCATGTTGATCATGGGAAGACATCACTCCTTGATTATATTAGAAATACAAAAGTTACAGATAGTGAGCACGGAGGAATTACTCAACATATTGGTGCTTATCAAGTGGAACATAACGATAGTAAAATAACTTTTATTGATACTCCAGGGCATGAAGCTTTTACAGAAATGCGTGCTAGAGGAGCTAGTATTACGGATATTGTTATTATCATTGTAGCTGCTGATGATGGAGTTATGCCTCAAACTAAGGAAGCAATTGAACATGCTTTACTCGCTGATGTGCCGATTATAGTTGCGATAAATAAAATGGATAAGACGAATACAAATCCTGATCGAATTATGACAGAAATGAATGATTTAAATATTACTTCTGAAGAATGGGGTGGAAAATATCCATTTGTAAAGATCTCCGCTCATACAGGTGAAGGAATTGATCTTTTACTGGAAAATATTATTGCCACTGCTGAAGTAAAAGAATTAAAAGCTAATCCATCGCGTTATGCAGTTGGAACTGTTATTGAATCAAGGTTAGACAAGAAAATCGGTGGGATATCTACTCTTTTAATTCAAAGTGGAACTCTCCGTTTAGGGGATCCTCTAGCAGTTGGAACTACCCACGGTAAAATAAGAACAATGAAAAATTCATTGGGAAGCGATGTTGTTGAAGCAGGACCATCCAGTCCAGTAGAAATCACTGGATTAGATTGGACACCAAGTGCAGGCGACCGATTCATGGCTTTTGAAACAGAAAGTGAAGCTAAAGAGATAGCAGAAAAAAGATTAACAGATGTTAAAAGCAATAAAAATAAAAAAGAGCAAATATCTTTAGATGATTTATTTTCTCATATTAACGCCGAGAATAAAGAAATAAATGTAATCTTAAAAGCAGATGTAAGAGGTTCAGAAGAAGCTTTAAAGAATGCTTTAAAGAAATTGGAAGTTGAAGATATAAGAGTAAAAGTTATTCGTAGTGGAATTGGAGCAGTAACTGAAAGTGATGTTGTCTTAGCTGAAGCTTCTAATGCAATAATTATTGCTTTTAATGTTGCAACGAATAATCCAACAAAAGAGTTTGCGAAAGAGAAAAGTGTTGAAATAAGAGTATATACAGTTATTTATAAAGTCATTGAAGAAATAGAACAAGCAATGAGAGGTTTACTCGACCCTGATTTTGAAGAGAAAATATTAGGTAATGCAGAAGTTCGTCAGTTATTTAAGTTCTCTAAAGTTGGTACTATTGCAGGAAGTTATGTTCTTGAAGGGGTTGTTAAACAAGGTAGTAGTATCCGTGTTATTCGTGATGGGGTATTTATTCACGAAGGGAAAATAGCTGGTTTACAGAGAGAAAAAGATACTGCTAAGGAAGTAAAAAAAGGTTTTGAATGTGGGATTACGCTAGAAAATTATAATGATTTAAAAGTCGGAGATATAATTGAAGTTTATGAAATCGTAGAGGTTAAGAAATGAGTAATGTCAAAAATAAAAGAATAGCTTCAGATATTTTAAAACATGTTGCGGATATTTTTGCTAATACTGCTAGAAATGATTTATTTAAGAGTATTACGATTACAGCTGTTGATGTGACAAAAGATTTATCACATGCAAAAGTTTATTTTACATCTATTGCCCAGATAGATAAAAAAGAAATAGAAAAAGAATTGAATGGAGCTGCTGGTTTTATTCGTAGGGAACTAGCAGGAGTAATGAATCTTCGTCATACCCCAGAATTAGTATTCAACTATGATTCGAGTGTTGCTTATGGTAAT
>Ga0131853_10004257_pt1 | contig 25648 bp, 13 predicted proteins | sample TergutLab28metaG_FD_92764 | JGI IMG/M metagenome (GOLD analysis project Ga0131853, IMG submission 92764) | Labiotermes labralis P1 segment gut microbial communities from Petit-Saut dam, French Guiana - Lab288 P1 (version 2) (version 2) | ecosystem: Host-associated > Arthropoda: Insects >... | reverse complement strand
TGGTTATCTCCGTAAATTAGCTTTAGTAATTAGCTTTAGCTGATTTATGGAGTGGTTGGTTTGTATTCGTTTGATAGAATTTCTTCTATCGCTACATAATTATTCGGTTTTCAAGGGGCGGGTGTTGTTACCATTAAAAGCAACAAATGCTATAATATCATATATCCTATATCGTGTCAAGGGGTTTTTTGAAAAAATTTTGAGAAATTTGCGGGGGTTTCGGGTCAAGCCCGGAATGACGGTGCAATAGCTTATTGCGCAAAAAAAGACCGCCGCAAGGCGGTCTTTAATATGTATACGATAATTTATAAAGCTATTATCCCAGAAGCTGCAGGATAGATTGTGGTGCTTGGTTACCTTGTGCAAGCATAGCTGTAGCAGCTTGCTGAAGCACGTTGGCTTGTGTTAATCTCATCATTTCGGCGGCCATATCAGCATCGCGGATACGGCTATTAGAAGCAGAGAGATTCTCGCTGGCTACATCCAGGTTTTGGATGGTGAATTCCAGACGATTCTGAACCGCACCTAATGCACCACGAGCAGCTGTAGCTACAGACAGCTGAGTATTGATTTGATCAATCATGGTGGTGATAGATGTGGCAGTTCCTGTAGCTATGCTACCGGCAGCAATTGCAGCAGCACCAGGTCCTAGAGGAGAAACAGTGCCATTAGGGCCACCAGTAGAAAGAGCAACGCCTACAATAGAGCCAAGAGCTACAGCTACAGCTTGAATATTAGGCAACATAATTTGTATCAGCTGGCCTGAATTCGCACCAACCTGGAAACCAATTGGAGTTGTAATAGAGCCATCTAGCAACGTCATAGTATTAAACTGCAACGTTTGAGAAGTTCTGCCAATTTCCTCAATCAATTGGGTAACTTCTTCTTGAATACGAAGTCTGTTGGCTCCAGTAGCATCGCCCGCAGCAGTAGCTTGATCAATATTGGTATTGATGTCATTAGCTGCTTGAACTGTAAGTTCGCGGATACGAATGATCATATCGTTGACTGTAGACATACCGCCTTCAGCTGTTTGCACAAGGCTGATAGCATCTTGAGCATTACGAGAAGCTTGGTCGAGACCTCTGATTTGAGCTCTCATGTTTTCACTGATACCAAGACCAGCAGCATCGTCGGCCGCGCTATTGATGCGGAAGCCAGAAGAAAGACGTGCAGATGCACGAGCTTGTTGTGTGCTTACCATGCCAAGATTTCTGTGAGAATTAAGGGCCAGCATGTTGGTTCTTACTACCATGTTTGACATAATTACCTCCGTGTGAGTGCTTTAACAGATACTACAAAACCACAGGGTGCGTTCTATCCAAAGCGACGTCTTTCTTTGGTAGAGCAACATGTGTATTATAGTGTAGTATTGCCCAAAGTCACCATGCAGGGGATTGCCCTGCTACACCTGCCACATCCATGCGGTCAGGCAAATATAAAATTGATGGAACATTTTGTTTAAAAATGTAATATCAACCTATGTTTCACATTTTATCATAACAAAACTTGGTTGTCAATACCTTTTTGTGAATTTTTTTCAATTTTTTTTGAGAATCCTTGGGGGTGTTGTTAAATTAAGGTTTATCGGGGTTTGCCTAGGCCAATAACGGGCTCGCTTTAATCTAATTATGCGGAAATTAGATTTACAAACGTTAGTGGCCATTTGCGTCGTTAAAGAATTTGCGTTGCTGGATTGCTTCGGGCTTTATGGCTCGTGGCTTTTGTAGTGTCATTGCCCTCGCAATGACGTCACTTGAAGAACGTCATTGCGAGGGCAATGATAAATGTATAGACGGGGATATCAGGCCCGAAGCAATCTAGTGATGTTTCGGGCCACCACATTGTCATCCTGAGCACAGTAAAGGATCTTTTACTAGCGACAGAAGATCCTTCACTTCGTTCAGGATGACAGATCCTAAAACCTCTTTAAGTAGGGCTACAGGACTTGTCGTCGATCTGCGGAATGGATAAATCCATTCCCTGCATTTGCCAAGCCTTGACATCTCCCCTGCCCCATGCTACAATCTACTTAAATTAAATGGCTGCAAACCAAGGAGGAAGTGCAAATGTTGCTTAGCATAAACATGATAGTTAAAAATGAGGAAAGGTATTTAAGGGACTGCCTAAACGCCCTTAGGCCTGTTTTAGAGCAAGTTGAAAGCGAATTGATTATTGTTGATTCAGGTTCTACTGATAAAACGCTGGAGATTGCGCGAGAATTTACAGATAAAATATACGAGATACAATGGCGGGGGGATTTTGCCTGGGCGCGTAACGAGGCCCTGAAGCACAGCCGGGGCAAATGGGTGCTGGCCATTGATGGCGATGAAATTATGCAGGATAGCGAGGATTTGATTATTTTTTTTAATAGCGGCGAATATAGCAATTATAATTTTGCGTTAATAGCGCAAAGGAATCTTGATGCCGGCGGCGCTGTGAATAATTTTACCGACATGGCAAGGCTATTTAAATTGGGTAAAAACATAAAGTGGGAAGGAAAAATCCACGAAACTATCTTTACAGAGCTGCCCGGCAAGCACCTTAAAACATCTGTGCTTCATTATGGCTATGTTTTTGAGGATGACGAATCTAGAATAGCAAAGCACAAGCGCAATGTTGTGCCGCTTTTAGAGGAGTATAAGGAGCAACCAAACAATCCGCGCACTATTATGCATCTTATTAACGAATATAGGGTGGCAAAGGATACCGAAAAAACTATGGAGTTCATTAAGCGCGGACTGGAGCTTACTGATGCGCACAGGAAAAATGAATATTTCCGCGGATTTTCTAATTGCCTTGTTGAACATCACCATAGGCTCGAGGAGCATGAAGAGACAGTAGACGCTGTTAAGGATTATTTCAAGAAGTCCAAAATAGCTTGTATTTCGGATATTCTGATGTGGATTAGGAAAATGCAATCCGAACTAAAGCTACAAAAGTATGAAGACGCTGCTGCAAGTGGGGTTGCATGCTATCCGTTGTTTGACAAAAAAGATGCTGGCCAACTTGATATTGTGGTGGCCGCGATTTATCAGCAACCTTCAGAAGAGCTGACAAATAGAACCGAAGTGGCAAAGCTGATAGCGATAGCATTTTTGTTAAACGGAGATTTTGCCGAAGCCTTCGATTGGCTAAAGAAGCTGGAAGCAGGAAAGCATGAGGGTGTTTTTGACTATGCAATTTTAAGCATTATAAAGGAAAAGGAATATGAAAAATTGGGCGGTATGTATAACTATACCACTAGCCATGGGGGCGTAGATTCGTTGGTATATGGGCATATGGTAAGGTCTATAGAACGATATACGCCCAATGCGGGTGCGAAAAAGGCCATCGCGCAGACATTGCTGGCCCAAAGCATAGTGAAGGATGACTATTTGCGGCTGCAAGAGTTGAGGGCAACGGGTGTAGGGCTGGATTATTTCTTGAAAATCGACCATCCCCTTGCGCAATATTATGGCGATGTGATGCTTGCCTCTATGCGTGCCAATGCTGATTTTACTGCGTTTTTCGCACGATTGGAGCTTACCAACAGCATTGAGTTTGTCGGCAATATTATACGCACAAATAGCGATTGTGAGAAGCTCGTGCTTGAACATGGCAAAAAATGGGTTGGTAGCAACCCATCTATAAAATTTGCGCGTGTAATGTCCATACTTATGTCCACGCTATATAGTATTCTGGAGGCCAAAACCGCCGCAGCCGAGCCAAGTGACAAACAGGTGGATATGTTTGAGATATCCTCGCGCATGCGCCATCTTTATCTCTCTATGACCTATCGCGATGAAATATACTGTGAAGGGCATGTTTCAGAACTTTCCGAAGATGATAGGTTCACATTCTATGTAGGTGGCGCGTACAGCCTAAAAGACGCCGGCGATGCCGCCGGATTTGCTCGCGGCCTGCGTTTGGCTCTGCCAATAAAGCCGCAAATGAAGTATGTGTTTTCAACAATAACCGACCGACTGCAGCAAGAGCTAGGGCAAGCCACATCGGTACGGCAGGAGCTGGCCGAACTAAAGTCGGCACTAAAGGGCATGATACACAACCTAATAAACATAGGCGACCTACCCCAAGCCGCCGCCGTACTAGAAATGTACGCCGCAGACAACGCAGACGACCCCGACATCCCGGCTCTGCGCGCAGCTATAAATAAGCATCAATAGCAAGGGCTTTGTAGGGGCGGCTCTATGTCGCCCCTACGGAATCCCCTCCCTACTTCATAAATGCCTCAATATCCTCGATGCTGCGAGGTATATCTTTTGATAGATTTTCGCAGCCGCTTTCTGTTATCAGGCAATTGTCCTCTAGTCTAAAACCTATGCCCCAATCCTCTACATAGATGCCTATGTCCACGCAAAACACCATGCCGGGGGCAATTGGGGTTTCGGGAGAAATACCCACTACATCATGCACATCAAAGCCCACATGATGTGCCCCGCCATGCCACATATATTTGCCAATATCGTCCCAGGATTTGCAGAGGCCAATATCGCGCAGTAGCTCAAAATTATAGCGGCGGATAGTGGCATCAACATCGGCCATAGGCATGCCGGGCTTGATTATTGAGAACATATGCTTTGATGTTTCGTAGGCGCATTGATACAGGAGACGTTGGTTTTCGTTAAAGCGGCCATTTGCGGGCCATGTGCGGGACACATCTGTTACCAGGTTGTTATAGGGCGCACCTACATCTATCAAAATCATATCGCCGTCGCCTGCTATGCCCATATGGTCGTCATAATGTATGCAAAAATTGTTTTTCCCGACAGAAATTATAGGCGAACACGAAGGCCCGGCTGCGCCATTTTTCATTAGGGTATACAAATATTCGGCTCTTAGCGCAAGCTCTGCAACTCCGGGCTTTGTTATGCGCATCATGGCCAGTATGCCTTCACGGGCAATTTCTTGTGCTTTGCGCATAGCCTCGACCTCGCAAGGCTTTTTTATCAGTCTTAAAGCCTTTATGTGGGGCAATAGGTTTTTTATGGCCACATGGGGATAGCGGTCTTTGATATACCGGACCAAAAGATACTCTGGGCCATCAGGCTCTTTTGCCGTGTGCTTAAACAAAGGCAGGTATACCGCATTGTATTTATGGCTGCCAAGGGCGCGGTCAAGGGCTTTTTCAAAGTCCGCATCGAACTGTATGTCCTTTATCCCGGATATTTCCGATGCCTCATCAGCCTTAATGCGTACACCATTCCACCGCTCCCACATCAAGTCCGGCGGCGGCACAAATAGTGTTTCCTCGGCATCACTTCCAGAATTGCCCGTGCCAAAACCAAGCAAAACCGCATCCCGCTGGCTTATCCCTGTTAGATATACAAAGTTGCGACTTGCATGAAATGGATAATACTCATCATTTGTTCTGCGCGGCGGCCAGCCGCTGAAAACAATCGCCAAAGCGTCTTCTTCCAGGCGGGCGTAAAGGGATTTTCTGTTTTCGGTGTAAAATGTGTTGTCCATATTAACCTCCCATATCTAAACACTCTGCTCTGTTCTTTCAATTATTTCATCTTGCAATGCTTTGCTTAAATTTCTAAAATGGTCGGAATATCCCGCCACCCTTACAATCAAATCCTTATAGTCCTCCGGGTTTTTCTGCGCGGCAATTAGAGTGTCGCGGGATATCACATTAAACTGAAGATGGTGGCCGTCCATTGCAAAATAGGCTCGAACCAGCCCCGACATTGCGTCCAAGCCTTTTTCGCCGGCAACTATAGATGGTGTAAATTTTAGATTTAACAAAGTGCCGCCCGTGCGCAGATGGTCCATTTTTGCTGCGGACAATAGCACAGCTGTTGGTCCTTTGGTATCTGCGCCCTGTGTGGGCGAAATGCCTTCGGAGACTGGCTTTTTGGTCTTGCGGCCATTTGCGCTTGCGCCACAAACTTCGCCAAAATAGACATGGCATGTGGTGGGCAGCATATTTATGCGGTATGTGCCGCCGCGAACATTTGGGCGGCCCGTAATGCGATCGTAAAAAGCCAGGAACACTTCATGCATCAAATCGTCGGCATAATCATCGTCATTGCCGTATTTTGGAGCATCGTTTGCAAGTTTTTCGCGCAAACTCTCATTGCTGTCGAAATTAGTTTCCATGGCCGCCACAAGCTCTGCCATGGAAACTTCTTGCATGTCGAAGATATATTTTTTTATGGCGGCCAGAGAATCGGTAACAGTACCAATGCCAACCCCCTGAATATAGCTAGTATTATACCGCGCACCGCCGGCATTATAGTCCTTGCCCTTTGATATACAATCCTTAGTGATGACGGACAAAAACGGCACAGGCATATAGCGTGCATAAAGGGATTCTATGATGTTAGAGCCCTTGATTTTGATATCGGCAAAATGGGCAATTTGCTGCTTATAGGCGGCCATAAGGGCGTCCCAGTCGCTATAATCCGTGCCGTAGCCAAGCTGCAATCCCAATTGCTTGCCGGATACCTTATCAAAGCCATTGTTTAAGGTTATTTCCAGTATTTTGGGCAGGTTAAAATAGCCTGTTAGTATGTAGGCCTCGCTGCCAAAAGCACCTGTCTCCACGCAGCCGCTGGCACCGCCGCGCCGCGCATCGTCCAGGCTTTTGCCTGCATTAAGCAGCTGCTGCACAATGGCATCGGTATTATAGAAGGCAGGCTGACCCCAGCCTTTGCGAGAAATCTCTAGTGCTCGCTTTAAAAACCAATGGGGCGTTTTCTTCGAAATCTGAACATTAGAGCTGGGCTGTAGCAGCCTCATGCTGTCCATGCAGTCCAAAATAAGGCGGCTTACGGCATTTGCGCCATCAGAGCCATCGGGCTTTATGCCCCCCGTGTTTATATTTGCAAAATCCGTATATGTGCCACTTTCTTTTAGCGTAATGCCCACTTTTGGCGGTGCGGGCTGGTTGTTAAACTTCACCCACAGGCATTGCAAGAGCTCCAGCGCGCTGGATTCGTCCAAAATCTCTGCGGCTGTATCCGCTTCGTAAAAGGGGATAAGGTGCTGGTCCAACCGGCCGGGGCTATAGGCATCCCAGGGGTTAAGCTCTGTTGTGACACATAGATGCACAAACCAGTACATCTGTATGGCCTGCCAGTAGGTTTGGGGTCTATGGGATGGCACAGTAGCGCAGTTTTCTGCAATTTGCTTTAGCTCTGCCGCCCGCTTTTCACATTTTTCATTTTGGGCCATTTCTTCTGCAAGCACGGCGTAACGCCGGCCAAGCAAAATAATTGCATCGCAGGCAATATCCATGGCGCGAAGCTGCTCAGCTTTCGAAAGAGCTTGAGTGTCCCCTGCATAGTCCAGGCCGGCTATGGTTTGGGCAATGCGTTGCTTAAAATCCAAAAAGCCATTTTGATAGATAATTTCAGAACCCACGGTGTGACCCGGCCCGCGCTGCTCCATAAATTCCGTAAAAATTCCGGCCCCATAGCAGTCTTTCCATTCATCGCTAACGGATTCCATAATCTTTTTGCGCATACACCGGCTTTCCCAAAAAGGCCTTATCCGCTCTTTTTGAATGTCAAAGTCCTCTGGTTTAACCTTAAACGAAATGAGCTCCCTGGCATCCATCACCTGCATATCCTCTACGCTATGGCAAATAAGCTCCGGAAAAGTAGGGGCGGACTGCGGCCCATCGCCTTTTTCGCCCACAATCATCTCGCCGTCATTAATGCAAAGCCTCTTGTGCTTCATTATATTAAGAAGGGCAAGTGCCCTAAGCTCCGGCACAGAAACCCGGCCTTCGTGCTGTTCGTAAGCTTCCGTAACCAGTATTGCCCTTTCCAGGCTTAAACTGGGCGGGGTATCTACGCTTTTGGCACGAAGTGCCTGCACACGGGCGGATAAGGTGTTTTCCATTATGTTAAACCTCCTATTGCTAATCAACTGAGGTGGCTAATTTGCGTTGATATAGAAATGCTTTGCTGGATTGCTTCAGGCTTGATATCCCCGTCTATGCGTTTATCATTGCCCTCGCAATGACGTGTGGTTTCCTTAATGAAACGTAACCTCCAGCAACGTCATTGCGAGGGCAATGACACTACAAAGACCACGAGCCATAAAGCCTGAAGCAATCCAGCAACGTAAATTCCCTAACGCCGCTGTTGCCCACCCCTTTATAAGTTGATTGGCTATATTTCGACATCAAATCCTGCATGCTCCCAATCTACTGCAATCTTTTGCATTTGGTCTGGGCGGGGGGTGTAAAAATCATGTTGCGATGGTGCTTTGCTGATTTTACTTCGCTTCCCCTCGCCCATTGCGTGATATGGCAGCAAAGAGACCCTGCGATTAGGGGCTACGCCCTTTGCCAACGCAATAATAGCCGCCATCTCTGCACCGTCATTAAACCCGCCAATAACAGGTATGCGCAGCCACACATTTGCAATGCCATTTAGTTTTTCCAGATTCGCGATAATACGTTCGTTGCCTTGGCCTGTCCAGCGTTTGTGCAGGGCACTATCGGCCACCTTAATGTCGTACAAAAACACATCAACATAAGGCAAGACGCTTTCAAAGCTTTCCCAGGGTGCATCACCACAAGTATCGCAGGCAATATGGATATCGTTTTGTTTTAGAATCTTCAGAAATTGCACAATATAGGCTGTATCCTGCGCCAAAACCTCTCCGCCGGACAGGGTAACACCGCCGGAGCTACCAAAAAAGATTTGGTCGCGCAAAACAATCTGCGCTAGCTTGTCGGGCGAAACTTTTAGCACATCCCCTTCATCAGCAAAGCTCTGGGTTTCCGGATTGTGGCACCATGCGCACGCAAGAGGACAGCCCTTAAAGAAAACGGCGGTGCGTATGCCGCCGCCGTCATTTATGGCATATCTTTGTATATTGGTAATCATCTACCCTTTCACACTCCCCATAATCAAGCCTTTTGTGAAGTGCTTTTGTAAAAATGGATATACAATAAGCGTGGGAATAAGGCTCATAAACAGCTGGGCCGCGCGGCCTGTCTGTTCGTTCAGCATACCTATAAGGTGGTGATGGTGTCCTCCGCCATCCCTTATCAAATCCCTGAAGTTGTTCATCATATGGCGCAGATATGTTTGCAAAGGCCAGCTATCCTGGTTGCGCATAAACATCATGCCATCCCACCATGCTTCCCAATGGCGCATAAACGCAAACAATGCTACCACGGCAAGGGCGGGCTTTAGCACCGGCAAATATACCAGCAGCAGAGTCTTCCAATGCCCCGCTCCGTCTATCATAGCCGCCTCTTCCAGCTCTATGGGCAGGCTGCGTATAAAGTTCATTAGGATTATCATTGAAAAAACCTGCACAGAGCCGGGCAGCACAAGAGCCCACATAGAGTCCATCATCCCAAGATTTAAAATCAGGATATAAAAAGGGACCACGCCGCCTTGAAAAATCATAACTATGACATAAAACGCCATGTAAAAATGTCTGCCGCCAAAACGCTGGGCACTTTTAGAAAGTGGATACGCAGTAGTGACCAGCAAAAACATGGTGATGCTGACCCCTAGCACAACCCTCTGTATCGAAACCCAAAAAGCCTGAACAAATCTTCCGCCTTCCATGGCAAACTGATAAGCTGACAGGGTAAGCCCCCGCGGAATCAGGTTTACCATACCCGCTGCTACATAGTGTGGCGAGCTTAATGAAACAGCAAGAATGTGCAAGAGCGGGAGCAGGCATGTTAAGCATGCCAATATTAAAATAATATAGTTGAAAACCCTAAAGATCTTTTGACCTCTGGTCATCAAATGCATAGTTCATCCCCCTCTCTAAAACACCCTGTAATTGGCCACTTTATATGCGATAAATAGTGCTATTAGCATCAGTATCAGTGATACAATCGAGTTAAAGAACCCAACAGCTGCCCCTATTGCAAAATTCGCGCCATGCAGACCAACCCTAAACACATAGGTCTGGATAATGTCGCCTGTTTCGAAGACGCTAGGGCTATATAGATTGAATATTTGGTCAAATCCCGCATCCAAAACATTGCCAAGAGCAAGCACCGTCATCAAGATGATGATGGGCATCATTAATGGCAGGGTTATCCTTGTTGTCTGCTTCCATCTGCCCGCTCCATCCATTACAGCAGATTCATACAGCCCGGGGTCTATAGAAACTATAGTTGCCAGATAAACCACCGTGCCAAAGCCAAAACGCCGCCATACATCCGTCCATATCATTGTCCACGGGAAGTTGCCGGGGTCTGTTAAAAAGTCAACCGGGCCTAATCCGATTAAACTAAGGGATATGTTGACCATTCCACGCGAACCCAGAATAGTCATGAAGATGCCTGCCAATATAACCCAGGAAATAAAGTTAGGGATGTATATGATGGTTTGGAAAAGTCTTTTCATATAGGTTAATCTTATTTCGTTTAAAAGTAGGGCAAATATGACAGGAATAGCAACCCCGAAGAATATTTTCATAAGAGATATGAAAAAGGTGTTGTAAAGGGCTCTTTGAAATTGAGCTTCCGAAAAAATCCACCTAAAGTTATCTAAGCCAACCCAGGGAGAACCCCAAAATCCATGCGCGGGGCTAAAATTTTGAAAAGCCATAACAAGTCCGTATATCGGCCCATACGAAAAGATAGCCGTTATAATAAGACCGGGTACTAACAGCACATGCAACGGCCAGTCTCTTTTAAGCCGCTTCAACATGAACAATCGCCGCCTTTCATAGAAAAACAGGTAATGATGGTAAAGACTTTATATATTTGCGCCGCTTCCCACCATTACCTGTATTCAATTATAATGTGGGTATTACCATGCTACTACTATTAGTTTCCAAAATGCAAATTCACAGCATCTTCCATTGCCTGGCCGCCTGCGGCATACCATTCTTCAAGAATTTGTGGCCAATCGCTTACAGGTCTAACACCTATAATTATTTGGGTAACGCCTGTAAGTATGATGTCACTTGGGTTTATAATATCACCAAACTCTACAGGAGGCGGACCCCAAAGGCCATTCCTGATTAGTGCGCCTCTTTCAATCAGTCCCCAGTTAGCACTATATGCACTACCTGCAACGCGTCCCATTTGTAGGTAGGAGCCAAGACCAGAAGGATCTCTTTCATCCATCCAGGCTCTGGATTCGTTATGTTTAAGCTGCATGCCCGCTGTGTACAAGCGGCTTGTATCGCCTGTGCGCAAAGCTTCTACCACATGCTGATACTGTAAAATATCTGTTTCCGGGTCAGTTATGCGGAAAGGAACAGGTGCCCATTCGCGGCGGCCGGCTGTAAAGTCGTGGAACTCCTCGTCGGACAATTCGGAATCAAGACTAAACAGTATGTCATCAGACAGGCTTATCATTTTCATTAGTGCTGCCGGATTTTGGAAATCTCTGCTAACAACAGTAATTGTACCGCTGGCAAAGAAAGCCTGGCCAACAAGGTCTACACCGGAGATTGTCGGGAAAGGAATTGGTATTTGATACGCATCTTCACCCCATAGTGCCACGAGATGCGGGCTGTTAACCCAGCCATTCCATTGCAGCCACGGTTGCGTGCCAACCCTGCCTGCTACGATGTCTTCTTCGCCTCTGGCAGCGTCAATCGCTGCAAAGTCTGGGCTGATAAAGCCTTCTTGGAACCATCTTGCCCAATATGTAAGAGCTGTCATAAACTCTGGATGCGCCTCGCCCGGCACAAGCCTACCTGTTGCATCGGGATACCAGAAGTGAGTACCACCTGCAAAAGGACCGCCGGGATTACCCAGATACACGCCAAACATTGGTCCTGTGTAGAATAACCACGTAAGAAGGTTTTCCAGGGCAATACCGTATTCCGCACCCTTTTCGTCCATTGTCCAACGCATGAAATCTTCAAATTGTGCTACCGAAAGAAGCTCTGGGCCGCCCCCGGCACGCCATTCTTGGTACCAGTCGTTTCTAAGCCACATGGTTCTTGGCTGGTCTATAACGCCGAAATAATAATTGGGTATGCCCATTATTCTGCCATCCACGGTCACGGTGTTAAGGGTGCCCGGGCTTCTGTCAGAAAAGCTTCTTATACGGTCTGATGTGTAATTGTGATAGTAATCCGTGAGGTCTAGCAGCAAACCGGCCTCTAGAAGTTGTCTAAATTGGACGAAGTTAACATCCAGCACATCTGGGATTTCTCCGGCTGCTATTGCCATGTTCAGCCTGTCTTCAAAATCAGCCCCGGCAGGCATAGTCCAGAGATATTCGACCTCGATGTTCAGACGATCTCTAAATAACCTGGTCCAGGGGTTGTAGTCAAAGCTGTCGTCACCGTCAAATAGCAGGCCGGATGTTATAGGAGCTACAGCGGTGATGTTAACGGTGGTCTCGAAAGGGGTATACCATTCTCCCGCAGGTACGGGAACCAAATCGCGCGTGCTGCCGTCTGTACCTTGTGCTTGGCAACCGGTGGCCAGCAGTAGTGTTAACAATAGTGTCAACACCATTAAAGGGTAAAATAGCTTTCTCATAAACAATAATCTCCCTTCTAAACTTGTCTTGTAATATAATTGTTATATTGCTCAATTTCATTTTACAAGATTTTTCACTATTGCGGAATAGCAAAAGTAAGTTATTTATATTGCATTTATACACATTTTGTAGAAAAAAGGTTGACACAGGACGCATTATGTTATATAATTCATTTAAAATGATGGCAAATTTAATGAAGGAAGGAGCGATAAACAATAAATGATAAGGAAAATTAGACAAAATTTCTTTAAAATAACCTTCCCGGATGTAAGTTATGTTGATTTATCCATAATCGACTATGGATACGAAGAATGTAATCCAATGCATTCATACGGGCCTGCTACGCGTGACTATTATTTATTCCATTACATACTTTCGGGCAAAGGAACATTATACTCTTATAATGATGAAAACACAGACAAAATCCATATCGAAAGCGGAAAAGGCTTTATGGTTTGGCCTGGGCGTGTAAACAAATATATTGCAGATGAAGATGACCCCTGGACATACATTTGGGTGGGGTTTGCCGGCCTAAAAGCCCAGGGATTTGTTACGCAAACCGGGCTTACCGCAAAGCAGCCGGTTTACATCGCAAACAATGCGGAGGAAAACAATATAGTAAAAAGCAAGTTGCTAAATATTATAAACGATACTAGCAGTTCGCCAATCGAACTTATCGGACATTTTTACTTATTTCTTGGTGCTTTAATCGAATCTTCTGCCATGCGCCGCAAAACACCGGGGGATAGCTTGCCAACTTTCTATGCAAACGAGGCAATAGGTTACATGGAGCGACATTATCACGAAAAAATAACAATCGAAGATATCGCCGCATTTTGCAATCTAAACCGCAGCTATTTGGGCAAAATATTTAGGAGCGTGCTAAAAACCACCCCACAGGATTTTTTGATTCGATACCGCATCAGCAAAGCCTGCGAGCTTATGAAAACCACCGACAATAATATTGGCGATATATGCGTAATGGTGGGCTATCCAAACCTATTCACTTTCTCCAGGGCTTTTAAGAAAATCATGGGCCAGTCGCCAAGGGAATGGCGGTTGGAGAATAAACTGCGATAGTCTATCGCGCTTTCGTCCCAACCGCGATGATATTCCTAGACACCCCCAACAAATCCAGAGCGGTTTCTGTTAATTCAATGCTCCAAAGAAGCCGTGCGGCCTCTCTTTCGTCGTCGGGTATTGTATTATTGGTAAGGGCGTTCCCAATGCCTTCAACGGCGATAAGTTCGATTGATTCAAAGCCCACAGACTGCATTTCTGAGACAATCTCATTAGGGGTATGCGCATAGAAGTTAGCTTTATCGTGGATGCCGGTGTTTAATGTATCCTCTATATATTCCCGTGAATAGTCGTCAAACAGCTTATATTTCTGCACTGCAATTACAAGTCCAAAGCGGCTCATAACGGTGCAAAGAATCAATCCGCCAGGCTTTAGCACGCGAAATGCTTCGGACAGGCACTTGAGCCGGGCTTGCGGCGAGTGCAGATGATATAGCGCGCCCATCAGCAAAACCATGTCCATAGTATTGCTATCATATGGCAGTTCGCGAGCATCCGCACAGACATATGAAGACAGAGCGACACCCAGCTCCTGGCTTTTTTCCTTAGCAATATCAATGTGGCTTTGTGCCAAATCCAGCAAATGGACTTGATGACCCATTTGCGCAATCCAAAATGAATATGCTCCGGTTGCGCCGCCAATATCGGCAATTTCCATATTGGGCTTGGTTAGGTATCGGGAGATAATGTCTTTAGAGCGCGTAAATTCCAGGGTTTCTCGACCCTGCCGTTCGTCTTCTTTAATATACTCTTCGTAAAATGCCTTTACTTTATCGTTGTTTTCCATTGGCCATACCCCCATTTACTTGACCTTAAAGTACGCATGGTATTTCCCAACATTGGCATAATAATTAGGCACAAACTTGCGTCCGTCCAAAGTAAAAACAAGATTTCCGTCTCTTTGTAGCCTGTTTTCAAAGCCCTTTTCCAGGGCAATAAAATCATCCCCATCATCCAGAGCGCACATCACCAATGGGCCATAATACAGAGCAGCAATTTCCGGAGCGTCTATCGTCGCTTCTACCCTAAATTTAAAGCCAAATGCAACCTCGATTATATCGCCCTGGGCAAAATCGCCTTTAATTATTGCATATCCATCCTGCGTTTCGTATTCCACTTTCGCATCGTTTTGTGTCACCACAAAATCGTCCCGACACCAGCTGGGTATACGCAGACGAAGCTCTTCAAGGCCCGGCTCTTCGATTTTGATGATGGCTTTGCAGCCATCTTTTTCCGAAAGAAAGTCGGATACAATTGCAAGGCTTCCGGTTTCCGTAGACGACAATTCGGAGGGTATATAAAGATTCACAAATACAGACCTGTCCTGGACATAATATATAGCATCCTGGTATTTTACATGGTTTTCCAAGCCCGTGCCATGGCAGCAGGAGTTTAGGCTGGTGTCATATCCCTTTTGTCCGCCGGGTTTAAGGGGCATGAAGTATGTAGAGCCGCCAACAGGGCCGCTTTGGTCTTGGGAAGCAGCAATATGATTATAAAGGGTTCTCTCGAAATAGTCCATATATTCGGATTTTGGCTCGTATTCAAAAAGCATGCTCGTTAGCTTTAGCATATTGTACGAAACACAGGTTTCGGCGGTTTTTTCTGTAAGGTATGTGCCGATTTTGTGCGGATCCTGGAACATCTCGCCTTCGCCGGAGCCACCGATATTATAGATATGTGCAGATGTCACTATATGCCAAAAATTGCGGGCAATGTCATAATATGCCTTTTCATTGGTACGCGCAAAAATCTCCAGCGCACCAATTATTTGCGGCACATGCTGGTTGCCGTGTATGCCGCCCAGGGTGTCCACATTTAGGGCCATAGGATAAAAAAGCCTTTCATTGTCAAAGAGCTTGGCCGCCGCCAATAGTTCGGGCTTGTCTACGAATTTATTCAGCCTGGCCAGGGATTCATTTATGCCGCCAAATTCCCCGGCAATATACATGGCCCACATTTTTTGCAGCTGCTGCTGGGGCAGCCCGGAAAGTCTGTTGTAAATCCAAATTCCTATTTTTGCGGCCACATCAAGGGCTTTTTCCTGCCCGGCGTATTCGTAGCAGTCAATTAGCCCCGAAAGGATTTTATGCAAGGTATAGTAAGGCGCCCATATTTTTGGATACACCACATATTCTTCCAATTTGTCAAATTGCTCTTCGGAATATCCGCTTAAAAAGCCATAGGCGAACTTCCCACTTTCCTCCATGGCCCTTTGGCATTTGGCCAATTCGTCCACCATATATGTAACAATTTTGCCAAATTTGGCGTGGTTTTCGGTTTTTCCCGCATAGGCCAAGGCCACAGCAGAAAGATAATGCCCGGTAGTATGGCCCTTTAGCAGACATTCCGGCGCATCCCAACCGCTCATAGGTGCTGCGCCCTGCAAATCAAGGCCGGCCGCCTCTCTGAAATTGTATAGCATGGAATCAAGGTCGCAAGATATCAAAAAATCTTCGGCCCTGTGGCGGTTTTCGTTGAAAAAACTGCCTGTTAGGCGTACATTACTATAGCTGTACTTCTTTGCAATTATACAAGGCATGCTTTCGCTGCTGTCGTTAATCTCTGACTTAACCACAACAACGGCTTTAGGCATAATATCTGTACCGGGCAACGGTTCGCCCTCAATTTCGTATACCCCTTCACGCAATAGAGCAAAATCAGGGATATTTTTCCAAATCACAACTTCGGTAGATTGCGTACCGTCATCCTTTTCGACTATCACAACGCCGGGAAGTTTAAAGGGTTGACCTATCGGAATCTCTTCCCTAACAGGCCAAGCACCAACAATCTTAACATCGGATTTTAAAGCCAAAACCGTGGCATTAAACTTCCTGATTACAACTTCCCCATCATAGGTAATTGTAGCTGTTAGCGTTACCTCTCGGTTGCCCGCCCCTTCTCTTGGGCGAACAACTTTCCCTGTTTTATCAATGATGTGGGGCATGTCAGATTCCCACGTTATCACAGCACCGCCCTGGCCTTTCCTCGGCAATTCTAAATCTGCCTCGATGGTATAAATATTACCAATGTAAATTCCCTCAGAATCGGTTTGCGCAATTTGCCTTGCTTCTAAATTATTCAAAAGACTTCCCCCTCTCATTGTCCGCAAAATATCAAACACATTATACATGTCTAATATATCACAGCCCAAAATAAAAAGCAATGCGAACTCGGTTCATTACACGCCTTGTCTATAAATCGGAAAAAATTTCTTGACAAGCCTAGTGGCGTGAGATAGAATAAAGATAGCCAAATAGATAGTATCACATTCCAAGGAAAACCTTGGATAAGTTGCGGAATAGGGTGAGAATCCCTGCGAGCGGGTCACTGTGATGCCCGGCAGCTAAAGCTGCTGGGATAAGTCAGAAACGCTGTGTGATACATCATTAGCTTCCCCCGGACGGAGCGATGTGCGTTTTTGTGCTTGTATTTATTTATGCACTTATGACACGTTTCGTTGGTACATACGAAACGTGTTTTTGATTTTTACGGGGATATTTTATGAATAGAGAGGAGGGTATAACAATCCTTTAAAGAATCTTGACTACGGAGAGATATCCATATACGAGAAAGGAGTTTTACTTTGTCTAAAATAAGAATTAAGACAAGATTATTTGCGATGCTGCTTGCGATGATAATGGCTTTTGGGCTTGCGCCCGCACCTGTGTTTGCAGAAGATAGCGCGAGCTATTCCGAATACAATAGCTATAGTGTCGAGAGCGGTCTTGACGCAGAACCTGAAATTGATGATGCCCTATACACAGAAGATGATGGGCAGGATTTGCCAAAATCAGAGCCGCAGATGTCACCTGCACCAGATATCCCTGTCGATGCTCCCGAATTAGAAATCCAAGTGATCAGAGATTCGTTAATTGTAATCATAGCCGAGGCGCAGAGTAGAAATCAAGATGATTATACAGCAGATAGCTGGGCAGACTTGCAATTGGCCATTTTGTTGGCGATAATTGTCCTTGAAGATGAAAATGCGACACAGGACGCTGTTGACAAAGCGATAAGCGACCTATATGAGGTCATAAATTCGTTAATCGCGTATGAAAGCGCAGATACCCCAATAGGTGTCATTACACAGATGACCGGCATTGTAAGCTTCGGAGTACCTATTGGGCAAGTCTTTGTTATGATATCAGACGATGTGGACTATCCTAGTGCTCGCGGTTTAATGCGCTACGGTTGGGTAAATCTCTACCCCGGCGATTGCATGAGAACCTCAATACAACGCCTTGCTGATGATCAAGGGTTTAACGTAGCAGGTTGGGACTTTATAAGCGAAATTGATGGTCTTGGTACAGGAGTGCGCGTTTCTTGGGATGGATGGATGGGCACATTAAATGACTGGTTTACCAATGCCGGCTTTTCCACATTTAATGAATCGGACGGCAATCTAATGGATGGCGATATTATTGATATTCGCTTCTCTATGGAGATGGGTGTCGATATCGGCGGAAGCTGGGATAGCAATAACAAAACCCTTATGGACCTAAGGGTAACTGATGGCGCGGTGTTGCCAGCAACGGCAGGCGGCTCTATAAACAACTTTACGCTTAACCCATCATTTAGCGCGAACATAACGGCCTACACCCTAACACTTCCGGCCGGCATCGATTACATTTGGATAACTCCTACTGCCTTTAACAAAAACTTCCTTGTTCGCACATTTGAGGGCGGCTACATAGGCGGTACGGAACACCGTCGCACGCATGGTATCCCTGTGGTTGACGGCATGGTAATTGAGGTAGGTGTCGGAGAAACTGGCTGGCCTTCTATGAATAATCAAGCCGGAGGCACAGGGGATAGCTATCCAGGCATATGGTACACCATTACTGTTGAGGTGTCCGGAGGCGGATCTGTTGGAACTGTTGACAAATCCGTTCTACTATCAAGAATCGCATATGCCGAAGCTTTAGAATGGGTTTATTTTACCGCTGCAAGCTGGACTGCATTAACAACTTCACTTAATGCGGCGGTATTGGTAAATGCAGATGCAAATGCGACCCATCAGGATGTGAATAATGCAGAGCAAGACCTCTTTTCTAGGATTGCAACACTTGTGTCTGCACATCCCATGAGGACAGCTCTGGGTCGGCTAATTCGAGAAGCAGAGGAAAAAACAGAACCCAACTATACTTCCGCGAGTTGGGCGGCATTGCAAACATCATTATCCATGTCAAGAAATATGTTTGTCAATGGTCCTGATAATCCGCAAATTCTAGGGAATGGCGCAGCCGGGCTAACCAATGCAATAAACAACCTTGTACCCATTGCGGAAATAGCTGCCTTGGAAGTCTTAATTGCGCAAGCTCAAGACCGCACGGAAAATAACTATACCGTAACAACATGGGCCACATTGCAAACAGCATTGAATAGTGCCATAACCGTGCGTGACTCTTTGACGCACACTCGCTCACAAGTTACCACGGCAACCAGCGGGTTAACTGCAGCAATTGCCTCGCTGGAGGCAGCAGCACCTGCTGACTGGCCAGGACAAGGTACAGCAGCCAGCCCATATTTGATAAGCAATGCGGATGAACTTATGCTCTTGGCTACAAGGGTAAACGAAGCCCCTAATGCGGCACAAAAAACAGGTGTGCATTTTAGACTTACTAACGATATCGACCTTAATGATCTTAACTACATCTGGCCTTCCATAGGGCAAGCGGATATTCGCACAACCTGGGTCAATCCAAATGCACATCAAGGTTCTTCTTTTGATGGCATATTTGACGGCAATGGGCATACTGTCACATTTGCCCATGGCTCGCCACCACTATTTGGTGCTGTACAGGGCAATGCACAAATACGCAATCTAAATATTTTTGGTCCGTACATAGCAGGGCATGGGTTGATTGCAGGCGTAAGTGCGCAACAGGCCTTTGGGTCTGCAAGCTATATTCCAATTGAAAATGTTACAGTTCTTTCCGGCACAACAATAAGGGGCTCTGGCTTTGCGGGCACAGATGGTTTTAGGCCGCAGCAGCTTGCCATTAGCAATAGCACCATCGAGACAGGCGTAAGAATCGGTTTTGATGCAGAAGCAGGCGTGCCATTTGACCAAAACCTTGTGTATTTTGCAAATACCGCAGGCACAGGGCCGGGTGTTGGCTCTTTTGTAAGCAGCCTTGCCGGAAGCATTACCAATAGCGTTAGCTATGCTACTGTATATGGGCATCCAAATGTTGTAAATGTAGGGGGTCTTGTTGGATACAAACAGCAGTCCATGCGAACGTTCGAGATAATTAATTCGCAATTCCATGGAGAGATAATAGCCCCAAACAGTAGACATGTAGGCGGTATTTTGGGCGCAGGATATGATAGCCCAAATCCTAGAAACAACACTCCGTCACAACAGCTTGGCGGCTTCACGGCAGCCCCAAATACACCTGGCGGAAATATTCATAACAGCACGGTTACGGGCAATATCATTGGGTATCAAAATGTAGGCGGCATTGTAGGCGGCGAATTTGCCAACCAAATGTGGTCTACAGGCAGCACGCGCCAAGGTCCTCAGCATGTTGTTGTAAACAATCATTTCGAAGGCACTTTAACGGCAACAGCAAGCGGCACGCGTAATGTAGGTGCAATATTTGGTTATGTGCGCTCGCTTAACCGCAACAATATCATCGTAGGCAACACCTTTATAGCAAACGGTAGTGTTGACAGGGGCATAGGGTATGTATCTGTCGTTGACACAATTCACACTAATCCTACACCTATCGGAAACACAATCTATTTTAGCACCCAAGGTACTGCTGCGCAAAATCCAAATACCACAGGACTAAGCGGCATTACAAGACGAAATTACTACCGCATAGACGACCCGCTAGGTGCGGATCTGGAAACCCTTGTAAAAGAGATTGGTGGCGGAAATGTTATCATAGTTGACAAAGCGGCACTTAGAGCAGCAATTGTTGCGGCGCAAGGACATAGCGAGAGTGACTACACGCCCGCTACATGGACATCGATGCAAACCGCACTTATAGCATCACAGATTGTATATGCTGATGCAGGGGCAACGCAGCTTGAGGTTGATGAGTCGAGAGACATTCTTAACGCCGCCATTAACGCCCTTGTAGAGCGAGCCAATAAGTCAGCTCTTGCGGCGGCTATTGCAGATGCAAATGGCAGGAATGAAGCCAGCTATGTTCCTGCAAGCTGGGCTAATATGCAGTCAATGCTTGTGGCGGCCGGTTTGGTAAATGCCAATTTAAACGCCGCACAAGCAGAGGTTAATACAGCGGCAGGCAACCTAAATACGGCTTTGACAGCACTTGTGCGCATAAATGATACTGTAAATATGACCGTGCTAAGCGCAGCGATTTCTGAAGCGCAAAGCAGGATGCCGTCAAATTACACTTCTGCAAGCTGGATGGCTATGCAAACACAGCTCTCAGCTGCTATAGCTGTCCGTAACAACACAGCAGCTACGCAAACAGAAGTAAACAATGCCGCAAGCAGCCTAAATGCTGCTATAAACGCACTTGTGCCGGAATCAATCCCTGTTAACTTGACTGCTCTTAACAGCGAAATTACACGGGCAGAAAGCCGCTCGCAATCAAATTACACCCCATCAAGCTGGGAGGCTATGCAGACCCAGCTTACGACCGCAAGGTCTGTGCGTGATAATTCAAGCTCTACACAATCACAGGTAGATGCGGCGACAGATAGCCTTAGAGCAGCAATATATGCGCTTGTAGCAAGAGCTAATCTGACTGCACTTAACACAGCTATTGCGGCTGCGCAAGGCCGTACACAGGCAAACTATACTGCCGCGAGCTGGGCAGCTATGCAAACTGCTTTAACGGCTGCAAGAAATATGCGCGATAATGCAAATGCCACACAAGCACAGGTCGATACTGCTGCCAATGCCCTTGTAAATGCAACGGCTAATCTTGCGCCTGTACCCAGCGGCGCAAGGGTTTGGCTAACAGTCCAAAACCCAAATGCAAGGCCGGGCGACCCAACAATTTTCTTCCCGGGACGCTATATTGACATTGCCCCTGGCGAAACTGCATACAGCATCCTTCGCAGGGCTGATGTTGGTTTAAGTATTCAGTCTACCGGTCATCACACATGGGATGGAATGTATGTTCAATCCATAAACGGCTGGGGTGAATTTGACGGCGGGCCGCTTTCGGGTTGGATGTATGCTGTTAACCGTGTTTTTCCTGGATTTTCTGCGTCTTTGTATGAGTTACAAGATGGTGACAGACTGTATTGGCTGTACACATATGAGTTGGGCCAAGACCTCACCAGATTTGGTGCTGGCTCTACCTTTGGAGGAGTGAACAGGGGGCCGCTAAGGGCGGCGATAGAGCGTGCAGAAGCTCGCGTGCAGGCAAACTATACCCCAGCTTCGTGGACACCTTTCCAAGCGGCTTTAGCGGCAGCGATCCGCGAACGCGATAGAGGGGCGGCAGAGCAACATGATATTGATAGAGTTTTAAGAGAGCTAAATGCGGCAGAGGCTGGCTTGGTGTCGATTTCTACAGCAAACAGAAGCGCACTTGAAGCAATAGTTGCACGTGTGCAGGCTATGACAGCAACCAATTATACCGCCGCAAGCTGGACGAGGGTACAAACACATCTTGCAGCAGCGATAACTGTGCGAGATAATACGACAGCTACACAAAATCAAATAGATGCAGCCGTAAGGAGCTTGCAATCGGCTATTGATGCTTTAGTAGAGATTGGTGCGGTTAATCTCGCAGCACTAAATCAAGAAATCGCCCAGGCCGAAGGCCGCGTGCAAGCAAATTACACCGCCGCAAGCTGGTCGGCTATGCAAACTGCCTTGACAGAGGCAAGAAATATGCGTAATAACACAAATGCCACACAAGCTCAAGTTAACACGGCGGCCAGCAATCTTAGGTCGGCCTTGAATGGCCTAGTTACTATTAGCGGCGTTAATGTTGTTGCTTTAAGCAATGAAATCGCCCGTGCCGAGGCGCGTAACCAAAGTAATTACACAGTCACATCATGGGCAGTTATGCAAAATGCTTTGTCAACGGCGAGGCAAGTACGAAATAACGTAAACGCTACGCAAACGCAAGTTGACCAAGCCACGACAAGTCTGACATCTGCCATAAATACTTTGGTGAGGGATACAGGGCCGGCTGCCCCTTTGGGTGCTGCGCCAGCCCCTGAAATTATCGTCATCAGCGTCATTAGGGAAGTTGAAGTTATTGTAACAGAAGATGGAACGGCGATTGCAACAGTTGGCAATGAAATCATACGCAATCTAATTGCACAAGCAAGAGAAGAAAGAGCGACAAATATCACAATCAACATCCCAATTACACAAGCAGTCTCCCGAATCGAAGCAGAGCTTGCCGCGCTTTCAATCCGTGAAATTGCGGCAGATGGCTTGAGCCTAACAATGCAGTCTGATATGGCGACAATAAACCTTGATGATGCTACTCTTGCAGGGCTTGCCCTTGGTGCTGCCGACGATGACACAATACGCATTGTGGTGGTGGCCATGGGCAACAGCCATTATAGACTTGTAGCGATGATAGGCGATCAATATGTTAGTAATTTCAACGGCAGGGTGACGGTTACTATACCATACTCGCCAAGCATACCCGCAGAGGACCACGACCTACTGACAATCTATCATCTTAACGGCGAAAGCAATTTCCGCGAGATGATAGGCGCACATTATGCCAATTCACATATGACATTTACTACAAATCACTTCTCCGTGTTCTTCGTTAGCGAATGGATTAGCCCTTTTGCGGACGTAGCACGTCATGACTGGTATTTCCGTAATGTTCGCTTTGCGTATTCAAGCGGCTTAATGAGCGGCACGGGCAATGGCGAATTTGCACCAAATACCAACCTTTCGCGCGGTATGATTGTGACGATGCTTTGGCGTTTAGAGGGTATGCCGGTTGTATCGTATGGAAATACTTTCCATGATGTTCAATTCGGCAACTGGTATGCAGATGCCATTGCTTGGGCAAGCGCAAACGGCATTGTAAACGGCTACGGAAACGGCATGTTCGGGCCAAATGATAATGTAACCCGCGAGCAAATCGCCATGATACTGCAAAATTACGCGCAGTTTAGAGGCAAAAATGTCTTTGGCGGTATGCTTGCAGCAGAATTTACCGATGCAAGCAGCATATCTCCATGGGCGCAGGAAGCTATGGAATGGGCTAATATGAATGGCTTTATAACAGGCCGTACCATGACCACCCTTGCTCCAAACGGAACAGCTACCCGTGCAGAATTTGCGACTATTTTACAGCGTTTCATTGAAGCGAGATAATATCTGGATGAGCAGGGGAGTCACCGTGATTCCCTTGCTCTCCTTGAAGTAAAATTAAGGAGGAAAACATGCGTAAAATATTTACATTTTTCATAGCCATTGTGATATTTTTCGGGCTGATTGCACCCGCAAATACCATTAATGCGCAAACACCCTACAGCCAATGGGAATACGCAATGAATCGCTCTTTGGACTGGATACGCGATGCTGTCGTGCCGCATCCTATTGTCGGCTTTGTTGGCGGCGAATGGGCTGTGATTGCCTTGGCCCGTGCTGGGCGCGCAACTGTGGATGACCCATGGATACAAGGCTGGCTGGCAAATCTCGAAACAACACTAACCGAGGTTGACAGGATAACCGCACAAGGTCACAACATACAAAATCCGCCATCAGCAGGCACTTTCCCCGGTGGTATGCGACGCTGGACGGATTTTCAGCGTGTTACACTTGCCCTTGGCTCTGTTGGGTTGGACGCGAGAGATTTTAATGGGCGGGATTTAACGGCGGTTTATCGCAACTTTGTACCTGTGAGCGACCGACACGCACTTAACATGACAATCAATGTGGACACTTTTGCCCTAATCGCTATGGACACAGCACCTTACGAAGGCGATAGAGCCCAATTTATACAATGGCTGCTGGAGGACCAAGCACCAAACGGCACATGGAGTCTTGGCACTTTCGATTTAGATGTGACGGCAATGGCGGCGCAAGCTCTTGCACGATATTATCATACTGACCCTGTTATTAGAGAATCTGTAGGCCGTGCCTTGGACTGGCTACGTATTCAAACTTTTCCTGACCCTGAAAGCACGGCTCAAATGATAGTGTTACTAACAACCCTTGGCCCTGATTTTTCCGAAGAAGCGGCATATTATGTGACATGGTTGTTGAGATGGTTTGACCCAGCAAGTGGTGGATTTAGACGACCAACACCCAATGACCCTGTAAACCACATGGCAACAGAGCAGGCGGTATATGCGCTGGTTGCTTACTGGAGATTTATGAACGACATGACCCCGCTATATGATATGAGCGATATGTTTGTGGGCGGCGGCAGAGAATTGCCCGAGCTTGATTTGCGGACTGGCATGATAGGGCTTTTTGGTAGGCATGAAGATGTTAGAGCCGTGCCTGTAACGCAGTCTGGCAGAACCTTTGAGGACATACAAGACAACACAAACCGTCAAGCTATAGAAGCTCTTGCAGAGCGTAGCATTATAACAGGCAGAAGCGAAACCACATTTGCACCTGACGACACCATGACACGAGCGGAATTTGCCGCAATTATTACCCGCGCGCTTAATTTGCCGGACATACCAACCGCCGTGTTCGCTGATGTGCAGACAAATGCATGGTATTCAAGAGCGGTAGGTACGGCTTTCTTCTACGAAATCATAACAGGTACTACCGACATTACATTTAACCCAAACGGCACCATAACCCGTCAAGAAGCTGCCGTAATGGTTGCTAGGGCGGCAAGATTAACAGGCATGAGCACCGATATGGGTAATGTTGAAATAATCAATACCCTTGCAATGTTCGGAGATTATCGCACGGCAGCAGAATGGGCATGGGAGGCACTTGCATTTTGCTACCGCGAGGGCATCTTGGATGATTATGAGTTTTATATCCAGCCCAATGCACCAATAATGCGCGGAGAGATTGCAGAAATGCTGTATAGGCTGCTGGATAGAGCCAATCTGCTGCAATAGACCAACTATCAAATGTCAACCCCTAAAATGAAAAAATCTTAAAAAAGATTTGCGGCGAAAAACGAAATGCAAATAACACCCCACATAACACCTGTGGGGTTAATGTAAGATTATTACAT
>Ga0131853_10004255_pt1 | contig 25651 bp, 16 predicted proteins | sample TergutLab28metaG_FD_92764 | JGI IMG/M metagenome (GOLD analysis project Ga0131853, IMG submission 92764) | Labiotermes labralis P1 segment gut microbial communities from Petit-Saut dam, French Guiana - Lab288 P1 (version 2) (version 2) | ecosystem: Host-associated > Arthropoda: Insects >... | reverse complement strand
TTTCCATTGTAGGGTTTTTTTTTTTTTTTTTTTTTAAAAAATGTTCTGTTTTATAGGGGGTGTTTTTTTCTGGGGGGTGTTTTTTTTTTTTTAGTGGGGGGGGGGGGGGGGGGGGGGGGGGAGTTGGAAACGTAGAAAATTAAATCCAGGAATTGTAAGTTATGTGACACACATGAGGCGACCTTCAAATCCTGATCAACGTGTCCTGAACTTGCGGTGAAAAGTGTTGAGGGCCAGAATTAAGAACACTTAAAACACAGCATCCAGTTATTACCGGTATTGTGAATCTGTGATCATGCTTTACAGGCTTATATGCGGGCTAGTTAACATACCTGTGTCAGATATAAGAGTTCCAAATTAAAATATAGTGGGTCTTCGGCTTGATTGCAAATAGCCTTTTATGTCCCCATTTTCGTGGACGGAATAAGAAAATTTAGTAGATGACAAACTCCCAATCTAGGTTTGGACTGAAGTGAACGAGAAGAATCGTAACCACCATACCGTTAATTGGTTTCATTCGAAATTACTGTTTACGATAGCAAGGTTAGCGTATTATTATTATCATCACTTTTATGCAGGGTATTTACAATTACATACCTGAAACAAACCATGTTTGTAGGTTATATAGTGTTGCAGCTGTTCTCCTTTTACAGTTTGTGCTACGTGTAAAGTTATGTCGCCCGTAAAATGTTTTGTACTTTTACATCAGCGCTTTCCATAGTATGCGTGCAGTGCCTCATTACGGCTTTTTTTTGCGGCTCCTTAATTTCGTGCTTTCCTGGTATTATTATTATTATTAGTAGTAGTAGTAGTATTGCTGGTGGTGTTAAAATCGGCAATGGCGGTGATATCAATACACGCCGTATGAAATTCTTCGCCGTTTTCCTCAAGACACGAAGCGAACATCTGAAGCAAACGGCTGTGCGTAGCCGTAAGTGGCAGCGGAACTCTTAAAATTCTACATTTCCGATACCGAAACGTAGCTTGTTATATTATCCAGAATTACATCTACTCATCTGTGATCCTCATAACCTACCTCCAGAAGTTCCGTCTTGGCCCTTCTAAGCCCGAAATCCATCTAAACAGTGCAGTTCGTACCTCACAGAAAGCACAATTTGTCGCAGTTACGAAGACATTGCTTAATTTTGTGTAGAATTATAAGGCATATTTTGCAAATGACATGCATACATTCTGTGAACAATATTCACAGTTTTAAATGTCATAGCAAGCGGTACCTCACAGTAACCACTGTGCTTTAACGGGTTGACTTTTCTGTCTCGGTGTTCCAAATGGCCGTTTTCCAGTAGCTTTCCATATAAAACCGTTATGTACATTCTTTGTCTCCATTGTAGATATATGCCCATCCCTAAAATTCATTGTTGTAACAGTACTCGGTTTTGACGCCTACAAATCACATATGAGCAGTTTCTAGTTACAGGATTGGTACCACAAGACCGGAAGCAAGTGCGGGTCTTCATTGTATGACGTTATTAGTAAGTTTAGTAGAGATCTCCCATGCAAAGTTTCAGGGCAAACGTCGGGATAGTATCGTCAAGTAATAATTATGCAATAACAGCCAAACAACTAGTGTATGTGTATTGTGTTAGTACAGCATGTTTCGACCTAACAGTAGGTCATCATCAAGCACTACAAACTATATAATATATAAAGAGAATACATAAAAATTTAGATCTTATTTCGATAAGGCAAATTTTACGTATTCCTGTTATATTTTATACAATTTATAGTGCTTACTGTCAGGTCGCAACATTTTGCACTAATGAAATACATATACGCTAGTTGTGTTGACTGTCTTTACATAATTATTAGCTGAAACACGACGGGATGTTAAACTTTAAAATTATCGTCAAGTAAGCCACTACCCCCTCCTCGCAATTCATTTTCAGTTTATTGTAGCACGGGACATCTTCTCGTGCTGTCCAGCGCTTCACAAAACATCTCCGTCTCCCCCCACGCAAGTAGTGGCTTTGCAAGATGTCCCTTACCAATGTTCATTGTGCCCTTCTACCGTCCGATACGCAGAGAGCTGTACTGTTACCGTGTTTGTTTCTGGAACTTCCTTGCAGCATGTTCACACAGCCCTTAATTTAAGTACTGTAGCAATTGTGTTTAAAACACCACATTCCCCATTCCTCTCTTAGTCGATTTCTTCACTCCCTGTTACCGCCTGTTCTTGGAAGGCAGCTCAGTAACTGTTAGAACTGCATGTGTAACCCACCTGTGATGTAAGTACTGTAGCAGTTGTAGAGCCACCAAATTTTCCCATTTCGCTCTAAGGCCATGTCATATGGCGAAGTGCGCCCCTTTATACCGCCCTGTCTAGGTGAGGAGCTCCAGTAAGCAGTATACTGCTGCTGCTGCTGCGTCGGGGGTGGGGTGAGCTTACGATCGATGCCCGGGACTCCCTGTGCGCTTGCCGCCAACCACTATGCCTCCGGCTTCGGACGGGTCAGGGACGCCCGCCCGTCCGTCGGGAAAAGGGACTCGTACGGGAACAGAACGGTCAGTAAAGGGGTAGGGCGACGGGTGAATGTATCAAGGACAGTGTCACCTCAGTGGCCGATGTACTTTGAGATAGCTTAATTCGCGTGCAGTTGTACGTGGTGTGACCATAGTGATTACAGGAATACAACGCGTGAGAAAATATTGTTTTGGTTTTTGTGAGTCTGACGCTTTTGATGTAATGAACATGTGGGACTGAATTTGGTAATGATGTGGTCCAGAATTGCTGCTTCCTACACACTGCATGCTATTGCTATTTTTTGCACTTTACCTTCCACCATTTTTATTTTACCCTTTTCTTATTTAAGCTCTCTTACTACATCGATTTCGAATTGTAACTGATCCCTGAAATTATTTGAAATTTTGACTCCCAGAGGTTGTGAAATGGGGGGTCCGGGGCAAAAATAGTAATCGAGAGTTTTCTCATGTGAATACAGTTGTTAATTATTGTCACAGTTATCGTAACATTGCTGCTTAATTTGATAGGGAGCTTTTAATTTGAGTGTGAAGTCCAGAAGACAGACGTGCTGGAGTGCCTTTAACACTGGAGGTATCATACTTGTTACGTGCTGTGCTTACCTGCTGTGACCTGCTCTCATGCGACGTATGCTGAGTGGGTGCAGGGATGCTGCATGGGACTGTTATGGGGTAATTAAATCTTTTCTGCATTATGATGCTGACCAGAATTGGACACTTTGGTGTAGCATGTGTATCTGAAATCGGGTGAAATTAAGAATCGTCAATTGTGTGTGCTGAGTGCAGTAGTTTGGGTCCATTGTAAAACCAGTGTCCCTGGGCACGACAGGACTCACATTGTCATCTGTCAGTGTGATGTGTCTTGATATTTTTCAGTCTCAGTTTGTCATTTGTGATTTTCCTTCATCACATGAATTTCCTTAGTCCTCATAAACAAATGGTGGATATTGTCATGAAACCTGCTATTTTACTCTTTGCTTATATACACTCACGAGCTTTAACCAGGGCTTTTTTGTGGTGTTAAAGTAGAAGTTTTGTTTTTGTAGGCACAAAAAGAACTTGTTAACTCTCTGCCATTGGTCAGATTTGTATGTTTTGTGTCGGCTACCAAACAGCATTTTTAAGACTGATATGCTGATAATTTTGATTATAGTCTATTTCCCCTCTGTGTAGTAATTAAACAGAATTTCAGGTTGACTGACTGTAAATAACAATCACTGTACACCTTTACTCCTGTCTATAGTTAATAATATCACCATTGTCAGGAATATTTAATTTATTTGCAGCATCAGCTGCATAGGATGTTTCCGTACATAAATTCATGAAGCTAAACATTTTCTCCTTATCAAACAGGAAGACAGACTGTAAGGTCAATATTGTAGTAAGGCCATCAGTGTGGGCCTTAAAAGTATGGTGAGTTTATCATTATCAAATCATTAAAAACATTTAAAGATCGGTATTAGATTTCATATTAAATAGGGGCATTGAATTAAAGCTTATTGTTCATTAAAATATTTAGTAGTTAACTGATTTATATATGTTTTCATACCCTGTCTTGCAGTCATTTATGTAGTCACATTCTGTAGACAATGGACATGTGTCAAGTATGCCCTTCAACTTCTAACATCACTGTACCATACAACAGTATGCAGAGTGGGGGAAAAAGCACCGATATAACTTTTCTTTTGGAGATTATGTGATGCTCTTTGTACTACTTGGAGGTGTCGTGCTCTTATAATGTTTTTGACACATGCATGTTGTGCATGAACTGTGACTACCTAAATTACTATACATGGATAGCATGTGAACACATGGACAACTGCTACAGAAATGTTAGGGATCAATAGCCCTTAAATTTTAATATCTATATTTTTATTTGGATTTTGGTATTGACCATGGATCACTGTTTTTATAAGCTTAGCAACTGACCAACTTAATCCACAAATTCTTGTTTCATAATAAGTTTATTATATTCCTCTACATGTTTCGAACACTGTTTTGCTCGAAACATGTAGAGGAATATAATAAACTTATTACAAAACAAGAATTTTTGCATTAAGTTGGTCAATTGCTAAGATTATACTGAGATGCATGGTCAGCAAAACATAAAAGAACACTTTTTATGTTTAGATAATGAGAAAATAACTGATCATTAAGTTCTCTATTGCTTGTGATATTTAAGGCCTATGCTGTGGTGTAGTTGAAGATCTTTCATATTGTTTGTTTTATACCAGTACTGATATTACATATCTCTTATTGTTTGGTAAGGAGGAAAGGAACCGCATTAAGGTGGTTAGTTTCATGAATTTATTTGTGTAAAATCCATAAGCAGTTGACACTCTTATAAATCATATCTCCCTGAAGATGGACATGTGCCTGATGCAGGAGGAAGTTTATAATTATAAATACTAGATAAGAGTTATGTGTACTTTATAATTATTTATGTTAAGTCATTTAGTTAAGTATGTGGTGAGATGAACCGGCCAAAGATTCCAGTAACTTCTCTCTCTCTCTCTCTGTCTCTCTTTGTAGAAAAAAATGGCCTGTTTATAACATCTGATGCTTTAATCCATTGAGTGGAGTGTGGAATGTGTCACTGTAGGCTTAAGTCTTGACACTAGTCCTGATGGTGCATCTTAATTGAAGCAAATGTGGTTTGTGTTTCAATAGGAGCTGGAGGTACTATTTAAAACGGCTATATTGTGTTCAAATAAAGTGTGAGTTTCCATGAAATATTTACACCATTACAGTATTATACTTGAATCCTGAGAAATTTTTGCTGATATAAGTTAAAGACTTTATGTTTTTTAAAAATTTTAGAAAATAATTTGTAAAACAATGCAAAGAAAGTTGTCCCAGCTCTTCAAATAGTTTGCTGCTTTCCGAAGAATGATCAGATGAAGTTGCTTGCATTGTGTTAATTACTTACAGTTACTTACTCAGTGATGCTGTGTGATATCAGGTTGTTGTTTTTTGCTCCCTGTGCAACTAACCAACTGCATCTGTAGTCTCTGTCACTGCTGTACCTACCAAGCAGTTGCACTCCCTTAATGTTTTGCATCAGAGTGCACATAAATGGCATATGCAAAGTTGCACTACATACTTCTTGCTTATGATGCTGTGTATATTGATGCTACTGGTGTATTTGTTGGCACATACTACATTACTGCTGTGAGAATTTCATTTCATCCAAATTGCATGTTTTTGTCTAATAACTGTATTAGATGCATTCCAGTTATGGATAGAGGTAGGTGTAATGTAGTGACACTTGACATTTACTCTTTCATTCTGGAATGTGAACTGTCACATAAATCATATATCTCTGTTCTGGTATGCCTTATCTGTGAAGGGAAAGTTTGTTATACCACAGTATATGTAACCCACTCCATGGAGAAGGATCTAATAGTCACTTAGCAACTCAGTTAGATGGTTAAAACACAACATATAACTTAGTCCATGGAGCAGAGTGCTTCTTATGCATCTAACAGTTACCCAGCAAGTCAAAATGTTTTGCCTTTTTGGGACCAAAGGTTCCTTACTGTGATCACAAAACCCTGCAACTATAGCATATTTTACTGCTAATAAAACAGTATTATGATTTCTCTAGAGACCATTCCCTCTTTGACATCCTACTGAAGTTTACACATTTACATGAAGTGGTAATAAAGTTGCACTGGCATAGGGTTAAATTACTCATTCAATTACACAAATACTTTGATGGTATGTACATATCTGTTTACAGGCTATAAGGGGATTTATGAGTAGTACATTATTAATTGATTATTCTGTGCAGCTCTTGAAAATGAATCACAGCCAGAATTATTAGGTTTATTATTTTGTACCCAATATTCCTGTAAATAACTGTTACTTTGAAACTGCAAAGTTTAAATTTAGAAACATCGCTCACCTTCTGGAATTTGTTCATCGTCCAGTGTTTAAAAATGCAAACATTTGACACAGTGCTTTGGAAACTGGATATGTTTCTCTTTTTGGGTAGAAAGTTCAGGTGGCACCTACTCAGTTGTGCTCATTAGATGAGCGAATGCCAAAGACTGGAGTAGTTCGGTCTAACAGGCTAAACTGGTTCACCCCACTTTTTTTCACTGTAGAACAGAATCAGATTCATTTTATTAAATATGTTAATTGTTGTTTTGAAATTTTTATTCTTGAAACACCCAACAGTGGATAAAGCCCTGAGCTAAATAGTTCTGAATTATATTTACAGCTCACATGCATTAAGTTATAAGTCCAGACCTCAGTAAGTCTTTATGATGTGGTGCTGAGTCACTGGCACAACTCAGTGCTTCAGATGTCCTGTAACTGAAATTGAACTGCGCAGTGTTCGTACCTTTTGAAAATTCAAAATATGTTGCATAGCTAAAATAATGTAATGTAATGTAGACATAAATCTGTGTGGTATGTATGGCTGATGTGGAGGCAAAGCAATGTTTCAGACACGTATATCTAACAGTTGTATAACCACAATGACCCTATTTTTTTTATGTTGTGGAAAAAGTATTGTGTTTATTTTACAAGGAAGTATGAGAGCAGCTGTTACATATTTTAACAGAAAGAACACATGGTGCGTAGCTCATTAGGATTGTAACTGGGCATATAAAAACCTGTTATGCCAGGGATCACACACTGCTCTCTGCTGTATACACTTACATAACAGACACATATGTAAGTTTGCACACATGTGCATGTGTGCAGACTGTCTGTGATTCTTTATGAGGGCCAGAACACATACTAGAGTTAAGGTCACAGCCACTATTTAATTTCACTGTTTGAGTAATTAGTGTAATAAGAGAAGAGGACAGATGAACTAATTGCAGATTCTGGATCTGTTTGCTGTCAGTAAATGACACTTGAATATACTGTAAATGATTAAAATACCAAACATTTAAGTGTAGTGAGGTTTGTAAAGTTTGGGAATATGTTAGTCTCTTATTTTTTAAGATAGCCATGTGTAGTTTGGAATTCTCATGATGGTGAATCTAAAGATTGCTAATGGTCTGGCATGTGGCCCTTTGTAGTCTGGTGCAAAGGTACCAAAATTGTGGGATACATGCAGCCCTCACCTTCAGAACAGAATAAGCTAGCAGCCATGAATTTCTCTGAAATGTTGGTACCTTGCTGCCAGACTATAAGATGTTACATACAAGAAAATGGAAATCTTCATAATAGTAGCTCACTCTGCAGAGGCAGTGGGTTGGATGAGTGACTGAGATATCTGCATTAACTTTCTGACGTCTCAAGTGGAGACAATTGACGGGAGTGATAAGCTCATTAACATTTGGAAGCTTTGAAAACTGTAAATGAATAAACATACAATTAATGTATGTGTAGTAGGAGTGCATCCTCAGTTCCTGGTATGAAGCATGCCACCAGTTTCATTCAGTTGTAAATTTTGTTATTTAGCAGCTTCAGCTTCCACAGTTGTCTTTTTCCCTGCTGCCATGTGCAGCAGTCCTGTATGCATTTGGTGCAAGAGTTTTGTAAGTTTACAAAGCAGAGGAATTGCAGGGGAGGATCTTCAGCTTATGAAATTTAAAAGCATGGTTTACATTGTTACTGCTTCTTACCGCCATACTGTTTGTTGTGATAGCCTTCAATATCAGCAGTTGGACACTATATGGTATTAAAGTGGACTCACCTGTATTTCGTATGTATGATTGTTTCCCCTGTATGGGTAGATGAATTCTTTCTGCGTTATGTGTAAGCTGAAGGTTCCATATTCAGGAGAATCTGCTGGAACTAACATAACCGAAATGTTATTAATGCCTATTTCTTCCATACTCTTATCTTGTCTTTTGAGGTTAGGCACATGTATGTCCTATACTAGTCTTATGACAATGGCTTAGTTGCCAATTATTTTGTCTGCAAGAACAGGGCCGACTCTAACGTAACAGACACTGTATGCCGTACAAGATGTTGGGTGGATATCTTGTTACTATGAATAGACCCTGTGCGCGAATGAGGATATCCGCAGCAATGTTTTCACGGCGGATAAAAATTGGATGCAAGCGCGGATGCATATAAAACTGCGGATATGGGCTTAAAAACTAATATTAATTTGAGCCTTTTATTCTTCAACTTAAAGCTTTGTGTAATCACCCCCAAAAAGTCGGTGTTGACAGTTTATTTCATTACAGTTGTGTGCACGTGCTTGTGGTGCGTGTGTGCGTGCTTGCGCGCGCCCGCGTGTGTGGGTGGGTGTATGTGTGAATGAGCACTATTATAAGTAAAAATCTGGCTAATGCACTATATATTTTAACACCACTTCATTCACACTATACACTCCTGCATGTTTCAGCCCTCAAGGGGCCGTCTTCAGGGAGTACTGATGTATTTTGTAAGCACGATGTCAACATATATAGAGCATTAGTCGAATTTTTGCGTAAAATAGTATCATCAGTTCACGGATATTGACAAGATAATGAGTGAACAGTTTGCGTTCCAACATCCATGGCTTTCGGGCCGTATGAGAAGTCTAGCTCGGGCATTAGTTTCCCGAAACAGATAAGAAAGCTACAGATTAAATATTTCGTTTTGTTGTTGAAACGGTATTGTCGTGTTTATTCATAGATTCTAGTTACGGTAATTTCTCTTTTTATACAGTGCTTGGTGCCATGCTATCATTAATAAATGATAATTGGTAACTTTTTTTTAACATGCAAGGCAGATACAAATTTAACAGAAATTTTTAACCAAGATAAATTTATAAAATATATCATTTTGATAGCTTTGGATGAACCTTATACAAAACAAACTTTTACATTAATTTTAGTATATTATTAATTTGAGCTTATTATTTGTAATACGTATCCCGCATCTTGTGAAACGTACAAATCTATGTAGCAATAAAATTTGTGGATTAAATTTGCACCGGACTTATTCCACCATAAAAGAATTACCGTTGTTTTGACGTTTATAACAAATTATAATTATATCCGCGGGTGCGGATAAGGATCTTGTCGATGAGGATACTATTTTAGTCATCCGCACAGGGGTATAACTGACATGTTGCATCCTCAGGTTGTAGACAGACAAGATGACGTCTGGAGTTGGAGAGTAATTGAGAATAAGTTGAATAAGCATTCAACAGGGGATTATTTTCTAGCTTGGGGATTGGATACAGGACTAAAAATCCCTTACAATAGAAAAATTACTTGCCGAAAAGTATGTCAAATTGGCTGTGACATTTGGAACTGAGAAATTTTACATTTAATTTTATGAAAATTGTTGAATGTGAACAAAAGCTGGTGAAAGATTGCCTGACAAAATATGAATTTGCATAATGTTGATATAGCATGACATTATATTTGCTGTTTCAACTGCTGATGTTTTATAGTAACAGATAAGTTTGAAGTTGCTTGTAAATTGTGAATAGGGGAAGAAGATGGAAAGTGACAGTATGAAATGCTTAACAATGAAGAGACTGAGTAGAGTAATGGAGAAAACCTAGGGCAGGATAGTTGTTGCTCTGTTTGTGGTCATGTATGACCTCTGGTCAGCCTTGTTGCCATTGGCCGGTAACACTCATCATGTAAATCATTATGGCATGTAGTTATATATGATTTTTGTTTCTGGCTTTCATTGAGAAAAAGTTTCTGAAAACCAAAAAAGATTGCTTGTGTTCTAATATTGAAACTGAGCTGTGTACTGCTTGAAAGATCATTGCTTCTCCAGGGCGTTGATTTTTCTAGGCCATTAGAAGGTAGTCTATGGCAATTTAAATATAATTTCCAGCATTGTGTGGTGTCTGTTTAAAGGAAAATGTAGTGAAGTAATAATCATTAAAGCTTGTGTTTGAGATCTGAAATGTTCTGTAATTTTTGTGTCATTCTTGTGATGAAGTGAATTGTAATGGAATATCGATAACTTAGTTTACCCTGAAGTGTACTAAAAAAAGTGAAGGGTTTGGAGGGAGTAAATTCTACATTGCAATCTGGGTTGAAAGTATATAGTATGTGTAACCCTAGCTGCCTGCAGTCATCAGCTGAGGTGGCATATTCTGTAATGTGATAGTAAAGTGGATAGCAAATAAGGGAAGGAAGGAGTTGACAGGCTAACAAGCAAGAGTGACAGCGCACAAACTCTTAAGTTGCATGAGGGATGTGCATACATAGTACACTTACCAAAATCATGTCACTTGAGTTTACTGAAATACAGAGGCTTGGCAGGCAGCTTGTAAGCTTATAATCATGTAACCAAAGATATTCAAGAAATAACTATTTCTAAATATTAAAGTGATCGTTTGTCTAGGTTATATCTTTGCCATTTCATAATAGTTTTCACATGTGTAAGCTGACAGCTGCATGTTGGAAAAGGTACCAACTGAAGGACAAAAATGTGTCTGTTCACTGTTAGGTGGAAAAATAAAGGAATGAGAAGTGGATGTGACTGGGATAAAGGAAATGAAGAAGTGTTATGAATGAAATGAAGCCACTTTGAATTTCAGTAGGCTTTTCAACAAGTAAAAGTGTTTTGTATGAATGCAAAACTCTGAGAAGGGAACAAATTGTTAATAAACTGTAAAGTACAGGAACACTTTTCTTTCACAGGTGAAGGTACAGGTGATCCAGTACACACCATGAAGCTGTGTATAGTTGTGGGGAGGTATATGTTTGCTTTTTCTTAAACTTGCTGCTGGATGGAGGTGAGCGGTGAGCTTCACACCCCAGTCACCTTATCCCCCATGAAGAGTCCTTGGTGCAAGTTGAATAGGAGTCTTGGTGGGCCCCAGAGCTGGTCTTGGATGCTGTGGAGGAGAAGAATCTCTTGCCCTTATTGGAAATTGAACCAATTTTTCTGTTTTCCATCCCCAAGCGTATGCACTATACTTACTACGCTCTGCTGACTGCCTTGTTTAATGGTGCTGAATATTATGTGTACACAAGAGGACAGTATACTCCAGAATATCTTAATAAGAGGATTTCACTCCATAAAAGTATAAAAAGAAGAAATTTAGATGAGTGGGAAGTGTTTGGCCTATTTTAAAAGAGTTTGTATCTTCATATGCTTAAAAAGTCATATAAAGAGACATCATATGAAAAAAATACAGTTTTGATCAATTATGTCCTGGAACAACATAGTACAGTTTAAAGTATATGATTTAAGGCTGTGGTAGAGTTTAGAATTGTCTACCCGATATAAAATTAAATGGAATTATCCTTTTGTTTCATGAATTCTATCCTTTGTTCATTCAAGTACAGTTTTGTCTAATGTAATTTGTATAAATTATGTGAGAGAGATAAAGTTGACACATTCAGTTTGGGCAAAGCTGTGTGCTATGTGACCTTTGTGTCATATTTAGATTTAACACTCTTGTTGTGTGATGTGGAGTGTTCAGAACTGATTACTGCCCCATACTTCCTTTTTCAAAGTCTGTCCCATTGTGTACAAGTGTATCTCCACACAGATTACAGTTATTGTGTACCAGTGTCATCTTACTGTTCTTCATTCTGTACTGCCTCACCTCAGCAGCTTATTCGCAATAGTGAAGTTTTTGAAGAAAGAGAAGAATAATAAGAAAATGGATGGTTGGGCATTACTGAGTAGATGCTTTGTCTACTTGTTCATGACTGAACACATGTCTGTGAGTGTGACTGTTACACATTTTGACTTACTAGCAGATCACTTTAGTTTCCCATTGGTATGCAAGTGGAATATAATTGAGGAGTATCACTTAGTCTGTTTCACATATTAATAAACATTGCTCAATTTCTTCAGAGGAACAAGGATACATAAATTACTGATTTGTATTTATTCATTATTCGTGTAATAGTGCTGTATGTGTGACAAGTGTGTTTTAGCACTTAATGTATTGGAAAGCATGGGGAGAAAGAAGAAGAGGTATTTATGTAGTATTTGTCTAGGGAAGAGGTGGGCAGTTATTTTTATCCCATTGACAGATGAGGCTCTTTGGAAGTGGCTGTGGGCTGGGTCACCTGACAAAAAAATTCCTTTCTTCGGTACTTGTTAACCAACTATAAATTGCCCACATGTGACTGACTGTAGATATACTTGGTAAATTGTCCGCATGTGACTAACTGTAGATACACTTGGATACATAAATGTCATTGATCTCACACACACACACACACACACACACACACACACACACACACACACACACACACACACATATATATATATATATATATATATATATATATATATATATCACCTTGTGAACATCACTGACTTCTTCTTCCAGTTTCCAATATCTCATCTTCTGTATCCATCTACCTCTTGACCTCATTAGTGGCAGTAAACACTTGAGCACTTGTTTTGGCCATTGCTGTCTACTGTTCTGTGGATATGCCTGTACTATTTCGATATCATCCAAAATAGAATTCTGTAAAACCATTTTTCCATATTTTTTGTGATTATGTTAATAAAACTAATTTGGTCACAGTAGGCACAATTCTGACTGATATATTTTCAGTTTTTTAAAACTGAAAATACACTTTTTGGTAACATTAATGTGTATGTAGGTGGGAGTTGGCCTAATCTTAAGCAGTGAACTGGCTACCTTGTATTTTCTGGTGTATGAAAACACTGTAATTATTTCAGAACAGTACCATTCTGTAGGTGATGACTTTGTCCCTTCCTTCCTTTCTGAGTTTTATACAAATACACACTTCAGGAACATAATTTTAAATTAAAATGATTATCTATGACATTTTATTGTTAAGTGTGTTAATAAAATATGTTGGATGTCTTTGTCAAAGTATGTTTTTGTAGTGATAAGGAAGGACTTAATTCATACAGTGTATTTTATGTTCAGAAGATACAGAGCATGGTGAATATATCACACAGTATATGAAAGCTATTCATATTTCCCACCCTGATTTTTTAACAAATAATTTATGTTCTCTTGCACATGCTGTATGAAGGTGGTGTTACAGATTCAAGAGTTCACCTTTTTCTTTCCTTCTAGAATGGACTGAAAAAATATACAAATTATTTACTTGCACTTCCTTCTCTGAGTATGTAGTTAAGAGATGTGAAGTAGAAGGAATTTTACCATGAAGTACAGCTGTTTTAAAACCTATGGAATTTGTGGTTTTCAGTGCCATTGCAGTTTGTGGCTGTGATATGTATAAAGAATTTCATGTATTAATCCTCTTTGAAAGTGCTGAAAAGAGGTGTGGTGGCCAAACATGATAACGGGTGGTTGTGAAATATATATCTAAAACTACTAACACCATTAGCTTGATCAAAGTTTTTTTTTTATTCACCAACTGATGCACAAGTGAATTGTCTTAAAAACAATTTTAAAATTAACATTAAAACAGCTCCGACATGTTTTGGTGCAGTCACACTATCATCAGGGAGCACATTAATGTACTTCATGATGACGGTGTGGCTGCACTGAAACATGTCGGAGCTGTTTTAATGTTAATTTTAATGCAAATTTTAAAATTGTTTTTAAGATAATTCACTTGTGCATCAGTCTGTGAATAAAAAAAAACTGATAATATCAAGATGCAAGGTATGTATGTGAATAAAGAAAACATAGTACTGAGACTCTGCAGAGGCTGTAACTCCTTTGAGAACGAGGGGTCTGATGGTGAAAAGGCCAGAATCTCTGGACTTGCAATTATGCCATTATCTTGCCTATTTGTACGGAGTGTTGTAATGTAGTGGTTAATATTTGTGCTTCATATTTAGGATATCACAGATTCAAATCTTCACCATAGACTTCTGTGTTTCTGCGTCCACACCAATTTATCATTCCTAATTACATTGTATGATGTTACATAACTTGCATATGATTTAGTGTCATTAGAGAAATGAAGAAATGAACAAACTGCACAGTTCCTTGAGGTGAACAGTAATTGCAGCTTTTTTTTTGTGCCATACACCTGCAGTAACAGCTTTGGTGTGTTTACATTTTAATAAGGTGTGAGTATGCTTGCAGGAAAAAGAGATGGTGCTTTCGACCCTTCTCTCTGTATAGGCATTTGTAGGTATATAATGACAGTTGAATGCACAGTAGATGAACTCCTGCTGTTAGTTTATTAGATATATTTTATTTTTTTGGGGGGGGGGGGTAACCCGAGGGAGGGGAAATGTAAATGCAGAAGTAGGTTGTGAAAGCATGAGAATTGGTGACTGGAGTACCCTACAATGTGATCTATTTTGAGATATAGCAGTTGCATGGAGAAACTGGGTTACAGTAATGTCAGGGCATATGCCAGGAAGAGGATGTTGTAGTTATGGCATCCAAATTGTGTCTATTGCTTCTTATAATGTGGAGGTCCCACTGCTTTCCCATAATGCTAATGATTTTGGTTGATCAGATTTTCAAAACTGTAAGCCATGAGACATATTACCTGTACACAAAGCAGAAACTCTATTTCCATGTAAGTAATTTGTGAAATTCATTATTGAATGTGAGGTAGAATCTTGCTTTGAAAGCAAGATATGAAAGAACATGCATATGCCATGCTGTCAATGAATACATCTCTGATGTTCATGTCCTGTTTTGGCATTAGTACTACATCACTGTGGCTGAAGTATAGCTTTGATGTGCTATTTAGAATGAGCTAGAGGTGGTGGTAAAATTTCTGTGGTTGTTGACTGCATTTTAACAAACTAACATGACCAAACACTTGTTTTGAGTTTATATCTGACACAGGAATGTACCTCAAACTTGAGGAGGCAGAGAAGGAAGGATAATAATCTAATATTTCTATATTGTCTCCAGATTTTTATGTAGAGCAAACAGTCACTTTATGAAATGTCCGTATTCCTGGTTACTTTTTGTAAGAGGTACAAGAATTCAGTTATTCAATATGTTAACATTTTGAAGCCCTGTTCCTAGCCTCCTGACTTTCTGTGCAGCCCACGCCTGAGCACAGCTTGGGTTTTTATACTCATGTATGTATTCATGGCTTGAGCTGGGTTTGGGTCGCACAGAAAAATAAGTAAAAAATGCCCGGGTTTCTGGACCCGATCAAACATTTTAGGGTGGAACTCAAAGTGCTTAAGAGCAGTCAGGTTTCTGAGTAAACTTAGATTGTGCAAAGGGGGAGAAAGAACTCCCAAGATTGGTACAATTCTTGATATTGCTTTAAACCCTATTGTTTTGGTATTTGTTTGCTACTCATGAAAGCAGCTGTCAGTCACACTGAGAATCACCACTAGACGCTATAGACATACATTATGACTTCTGAATGAGATGGTTGTGTTTGCAGAGTGGACTTTGTGCAGCAACAGAAATGGAGTCTTCTCGTGGTGGCAGTATCCGTATTCAGCACCTAACAGCTGCAGCCACATGTGTTTCCCCTGCAGGTGGTAGATCACGCTTTCCAAAACTAGATGAATGTGCCCATTTCCACTATGAACAAGTTGAACTTGGACCTTTCCAGGTATGTGTAGGTTTGTATTATCATACGAAAGAAAGGAGATCTGCGTGAAAAAAAGTCATTTACATCAACTTCCTGAAGAGGATGAAATTTTCTTTCACCACTTAGTCTCCAACAAACTTTAGGATTGACTATTATATGGCACAGAAATGTTGATCATAGGAATGATTAGTGAAAGAAGATTGACTGCTTATTGTACTGTTTTGTTTTTTTAGATTTGAGGTTGAGGATTCTGCTCTTCTATAATATGATGCTGTATCATAGAGAAGTCAGATCTGAATACCGTTTGACACAGTGTGTTATCCCATATGAACAGAGCCCTCAGATGCACTGCTGCAGAAACTTCAGAACACAACAATTTGAGGTTCTTGCAATGAGCGAGACAAGTACTATCATGCAGTATTGGGATGTTGTTAGTTGGGTAGAGAGGTGCCTAACTACAAAACTGAATGGCATCACATCCCAAAGAGAGCAGTCTTCATAATCTGCTCGATATTGTTTCCTCAGAATAACTGTTTGAAGTTACATACAAGTTTTTAAAATGAATACAGATCTGCCCCATTTGTGGATTTGCATATTTTTGTTTCATTTGTTTATGGAAGAACTATTGTGGTAACCCTTGTGCACTACAGTGTAGTTCCCTTGCTAATTCATGGTTAAGCCTGTGTAATAATGCATGAGGCTGCATTTGCATACCTACCTCACTCAGTAGCTACCTAGATATCATATGATGCAGAATGAACTTGGACTGTGCTCACAATTTTTTTCACTAGTTGTTGCATCACATGTTAATTGTGGCAGAGGAAGGTGATGTGCATGTTGATGAAGAGCTTGGATTGAGAGTAAAGGAAATGGAAGTCTCTGTTACAGAAATTAGACATGATAGCTAAGTTGGGCAGGTGAATGAAAATTTCTGCAGTCTGTTCACAAAGTGAGGACTCATTTCACAACAGGATATGAAGACAAGATAGTAGAAAGCATTAAGGCTAGTGCTGCATCTAGTGCGACTGTTTCTTTTGTACGTTGTCACAACACCTTCCTTGAAAAGGTAGTGAGGGGCCTGTGAGTATGGTTGGAAGATGAGGCACAGAAAGGGTCCTCAGTCAGTGGTGTTGTGGTGAGGGGGATTGCCATGCAGTTATACAGCCACTACACAGTCTGTTGGTAAGGAGAAGGACAGCTTCAAAGCCATTAAAGGGTGGTGTAGAAGTTTTAAGAATGTGATGAGTCTGAACAGTAGACTCAGTATCTGCTGATCATGTGGCTACTGATAAGTACATAGAGTGTTTGAAAGAAAATTGAGGAGAAGGACCACTTACCATGTCATGTCGTAACTTCAGTGATACAAGCCTGTTTTAGAAAAAATGTCATCGTGCACAATTATATCAAAGAATGAAAACACTTTTCATGTTTTAAAGTCTCATAGAATCATATTGGCTGCCCCTTCTGTTGTAATGCTTCTAGGGACTGTACTATAAAACCCTAGCCAAGTGGTTGCTTTTTAAGTCTCAAGCCGCAAAGGAAAAGAACAAGATTTGTTTGCCGTTGTGTTGGGGTTCTGATAGGAAGGCTTGGGTGACAATGCATTTGTTGCTGATATGGTTCAACAGGTGCTGTTTTGTGATGTTGAATGGTATCTGATGTCCAAGAAACTAGCATTCAGGCTGCTCCATATTTTTGCTAATGTTCCATCCCAACTCTGAGCTCTTGGTCTTGTCAATCCAAATATCCAAGTTTGCCCATGAATTCCACCTCGCTGCTCAGTCTGGCAATAATTGCAACATTCAAGAGATGTTACACTCATCACACCTTGTGCACCATCTTGGATGCAAGGAAAGATGATATCTTTTTTAGTATCATTGATCTCTGAAGATCATACAGCATAGCTGACTGCACTGGAAATATAAAGGAGTCCTGGATGAACTGAAGCCCTCGGTTGTGTATGTGTGCTGGAAAAGCTGTGGCCTTAAGCGTCCATGATTTCAGGGATGAGATGAAGACCATCCTTTTTGTAGCCTGTAAAGTTCAAGGATAAGGATTCAGAGATTTGAAGGAGGCTGATATCCAGGAACTTCTCAAACCTCATGCTGCTGAATTCACTGAAGAGGACTCAACAGGTGACAGTGTGTAGTGAACCAGAAGATGAAGAAGATTCTGACATGGTTGTGGAGAGGACTCAGCTGACTGCCAGTGCTCTGAAGAAGGGCCTGTAGAGGGTGGGTGATTTAGTTATTTCTTTGGTGATCATCATTGCATTGATGTAAGCATGGGAGGAGGTTGTCATGACACTGTACAAGAAGGTATAAATAACATGTGGAAGTAAGCAGAGCAATCAAAGATCACCTCTATCTTCATGAAGTCCTCCGTCACCTCCTCTGTCATTCATTCTGCATCATTAGGCACCATTACCACTCTCAGCCAGGTACACCAACATATTCCAGTAAATGCCAGAGCATGTGCTTTCATGTATATTAATTGTTAATTTACTCATCATGTTTCATGAATCTTTCATTCCCTTGAACCAATTTTTTCCATTAAGTGTTGCCATTAACAGAATGTCAGGCAGATAGATGAGTGGAATAGCTGGGTAAATGAATAGAAGGATGGACGTGAGCATACATAGTCGGGTTGATGGACAGGTATATAGAAGATGGATAAATGCTGTTGTGAAATTGCATACATTGAATGGCCACCTCACAACTGATCTTTTTTTACAGGTGTGTCTATATGATGAGGAACTAAAACCATTGGCATGTGAGGACTCCGAGAACAAGTGGTGGCATGTGGCTGTGACTTCACAAGGTAAAATGTGGGTTCTTAGAAGATCATATGAGAACTTCCGTATGCTGGATAAACAGCTTCATCGCTGTATCTATGACCGTAAATTTTCTGGACTTCATGAGCTACCACCTGAGGACAATGTTCCAGGCAACAAACAAGAGGTGAGTAAAATGATGCATTGAAAGGGGTTTTTGATTTCCAATCAAGCAACAAGCATGGACTATAGCACTCTGGAGGCATTCTTTGTTTTAATATTGGCTTAGGGTACACGTTCCTGGTTTGGTGGATATGTACCTAGAGAAACAAAAAAGTGGACTTGTTATGTAACAATCATGTATCACTGCTGTTCAGGTAGTTTTATGACCCAGGTTTTCCCAACAGTCTCCGTGCAAGGTCTGATTTAATTATTTTTTTCTCCATTGTTTGCTCACCACTGTTTAGTCACAAGTTTTCTTAGTGTTCAGGTCTTTGGTCAAAATAACTCACATATATTCTAATAGTGTTCAATTATGCCATCTCCTGAACATTCAGATTATGGTACCTCCTCATTGTTGCTGTCTGACTGTCTTTTCTGTTTCTCCATGTTTGAATCAGTTCTTGATGTTGCTGGACAGCACAGTCTGTGTCCCCTGGACCATCTTCACTTCCATCTTAACTCTCACAAGAAACTGTATTTTGCTTATCATTCCCATAAACCTGCAGTTACATACTGTAAGTGTGTGTACGGTGTGGATGGTGCCGTGCGACTGCAGTTGCACAGCACCATCCACACCGTACACACGACCCACACAGCGACTCTCAAGACCACCACCCATCCAAAAACTCGGTGCAGAAAACCACATGCTGCAACTCAACATCTAATGCTCCTGATGATGGGCCTACGTACCCGAAACAAGTCGAGCTAAGAGTATATCAGTAAAATTACCTTGTTGCATCAAGTTGGCATTCCACATTATTTCATGAGGAAGATGAATGGTCAAACAACCCTCAAGTTAGATAACTGAGTATATGTTGATCCTTTTTACAGAAGATGAATTACGTTGTATAATGGAGAGTGTATATCAGAGTTCATACCAGCTGGAGCGTGTGAAGTTTTAACATGTCAGGTGGTGTAGTATACTTAACGAGTGACCGGTTGCATAGGTTAGAGAATGTGTAGTACCTAGTATCTAAAATTAACAATGACAACGTATTTACAGTACAAGATCTCTTCATATCACATAGATTGAGACAGATGGTCATATGCATACTCCATACAGTATATAAATGGCTGCAAGCTTGTGCTTCCCTCAGCTTACAGTCACTTAGTTTTAATATAACAACATTGTAATTTGATTATGTTTGTCAACTTTGTATATTCTAGAGTTTTAATGTTTTAATATTTCAAGTGAGGGTAATGCAATACTAAATTTAGCATGCTAGACTTGTATTCCGTTGTTCTAGAAGACTGCCTGGGGATGGCACACCAGTGCCAAAACATGTAGAAGTTTGATACTTGTCATGAATTGTATTTTATTAAATGCATTTCTTGGCTGATGTATTGATTATAAGAATGTGCACAGAATGAGTAACATAAAATTAGAATTTGATCATTTTCTGAACCCATCCAACCTAGTCCACATCACAAACTGCCATTTTGATATCATATCCATTCATCTACACACAGAGTTTATCCAGTTCATCATTACTAAAAATACTTACCACATTATGCTGTTGTATTGAAATAACAACTAATGTCTGATATTGGATATCTTGTGGACCAGGAACTACAGTGTGATAGTAATTTCATGACACAGGAAGACTGAATTAGACCACATCCTGCTGTTCAGTTGGGTTGTAAGGTGTAGCTGTTCTGTCCTGTAGTTCCAATGTGTATTGCCTTTTTAATTTGGTGCTGTCAGCTTGTAGCTATTTTGACATTGTTTCAGTTATGCAGTTCACCCCTGGGGGTTAACTATAGTGGTGTTTGTGTGTTAAAATTATTTTGATGATTGCTATTTGAATAATGTGGATAATACAGCAGTTTGTGGTAAACGTGACACTGTCTTTAAAAAATTTATGCAATACTGTTGTTCATTATACTTGTATCCATCATTCAGCATAATTAGGTAAAGAATGTGAAGTATATAAAATACAAAATCTGTGTACTGGGTTTTGGTGGCTTTGTCGTATGTTTGCTCAGTCAGTATGGACATGCTGCAGTTTGATGTACCATATGTACAGATCTGTGAGGACATTTTTGGGTGTAATTTATGCCTGCATGTTGCTAGATTTGCTACTGCATGTTCATCAGTCTGAATGTATGTAATAGTCACTTTGTTAGGATTTTGATTAAATGTCTTACTGGAGATCCTTGCTGTAAGTGCGTATATATATATATATATATATATAGCAAATTGATACCTAACTAGTGTGGGCTGTTCTTTTGTATGAAGTTAAACATTTGAATGTGCTGGAAATGCTAATGTTCTAAAATGTAAAATGTTTTGTATTGGATTGAACAATGTGCTGATTTGGCCTTTTGAATGTGGTCAGGACTGTCATTTCTTCATAAATTGTCTTGGACTTTGTAACTGCGATACAGTCTTTCCATAGTTTATGTGCTTGTAAATTCTGCTTGCTTGATATGACACGGGCTGTACATTACCACAAACATGTAGTGCCTGAAAGTAGTCCTCACATGTGTATAACTGCCACATCAGTGCTGAATTTGTAGTTTAGTCATTATATGGAGTTAAAGGTATTTTGTTGGGTGCTGTAAAATATAAATAGTATAAAATAAGGGCCCACAATGTAAAAAATGTACCAACAGGCATTTTTTGTTTAGTATAAGGTAAAGTGGCACCTAGTCCCATTCCTTGTGTCTGGGAATTTGGGGAGCTGATCGTCACACATAAGGGTAACTGTAGACATATTGAAGCAGTTGTGCACACTGTACAGGGGGTGGTCTTTCAGCATGCTGGTTGGGTGAAGAGTCTGTGACATCTCGTCATTAAAATGGGACATGTTATCAGATTTCAGACTTATAGGTTTTACTCCTCACCTCACATTTTCGTGGTAATCAGATAATGATGGGTGAGATGGTCAGCAAAAGTAGCATGCTTGTGAATGTTGCAAAACATTTGCGTTCATTTTGGTTTGAGAACTTGAAAAGAACAGACCATTTGGAAGAACAAACTTAGATGGAAGGATGCTATTAAAATGTATTTTAAATTAATAGGGTAAGGGTGTGGACCGATATGGTTTAGCCAGTTAAGGGACCATTTTGGAACTTTTTTGCACACAGGGTTGAACCTTCATATTCCATGAAATGTGGAATGGCTATTGTCTTTTTAAGAAAGACTCTGAACCGTGGAGTTATTTGATTAGTTACGGCTGGTGTGTCATGTGAAACAGATGTACTTGATATGCCAGTTGTATTGTTTCAAGTACTTGTCCGTGTATGTTTTGTGGGTTGCTGCTGCATTTTAAGAATGCTGATGTCTGCTGATTTAATTAGGTATTAATATGTTTTAAAATATAATATGTTGTGTCATAATAAGACAGAACCAAAGGCTAGAGTTTTCCTTCTAACTTTCAGGAGAGCGTACGTCGCCTTCTGACTGAGTATTTGGATCGCTTCTCCCAGATAGCTGGCAACTTAATCAATTGTGGTCCTGTGCTGAACTGGTTGGAGTTGGACAATCGAGGACGTCGGCTGCTTGTTCCTGATGGAGACAATTGTCCTATAAATACTCCTGCTGTTGCTGCAGCATATTCGGTCAAGAGATACACAGCCCAGGCTGGGGATGAGATTTCTTTTGAGGCAAGTACCAATGACTTATTTTTGTTGTCCATCATGCACAGATTTTCTTTATTTCCAGGTATAACAAAGAATGAAGTATGTGCATAACTGATTTTGGTGCATGTAAGCTGGGTAGAGAATTTCTTTTTCTTTTTTCCTTCTTATTTGTGATCAAAAATAAGACTTCAGTAACCTTCAGTCTGTTTTAAAGAACATTGATGGTTCATGTCCCCTCATGGTCTGTTATTTTGCCAGTATATGTAATGCTGTTATAATGTGGTCTACCGATTCATCAAATTGTAGGCACAGTCCGCATTTGCTGTCTGTTTCTGTTTGTAATATTTTTGTTGCATGATCCTGTGCTGCTGTTATTTCGCTTTCAGTGTCTGCTCTCAGTTCTCCCCTTGACTCCCACTGGAATGTTTCTTCATCACAAATAAGCTCTCTGTCTATGCTTACAATGTACTGGCCATACACTACTTTGCTTTTTCTTTATTTTGCTTTTGTGTGTTGTGTGTTTTCTTTTTTGTGTCACTTTTTGTCCTTTGATTGGTTTACTTTTTCTACAACCTTTGCTGCTGTCTTAATTGTTGAAATCGTGTTTGTTTGATTGCTTTGCGGCTGTTAGCAGTATTTACAAACCTGTCTTCTATACATTTTATGTTTAGATATTCTGAAATAATGTTTATCCATGCTTTGCACATTTTATACCTTCGTTTTCTTCAATCCCTAGGTGCTTGTGGTACTGGTAGGTTTTTCCCTGTTCATGCTCATATATTTCTTTGTTGACTAATTTTGCTTTCTTGAATATAGTCTCTGCACACTTGTCAAGTCTGAATTCCATATGGATACCATCACTTAAGATTCTAACTCTTATGCGTCAATTTTTGGAGCTCATCCTCTTATCTATGGGCTTCAGTTCATCCATGTAAATTTAGTGTAATATTTTTGTCTTTGTTGCACGTTCTTCATATTTTATGTTCATATTGTTCAACTGTTCTTAGAGGGAGATTAAGCTAATGCAAAATAACAGTAGTGGTAATGAGTCTTCTTGAAATATTCCACATTGTTATAAAATTTTCGTGAATATTGTGATGATCTATTTGTAGGTTGTAGTTGTAGATATGGTAGTCAAGAGGATTAGAGCAGACAACATCAACAAAGTAGTGTGATATAATATTGTGTCATAAATGTTTATTTTATACCAACATGTGCACAAATAAGTGGTGTAAATTTATATGAAAATTACTCCGACATGTTGCGGTGTTAGTACACCATCTTCAGGGAGTTTACAAGTTGTGTTAACTAAAGTTATGAATTATTAAAATGACAAGATACAATATAGTAGTGTGTTGTTATGATGCCGTCTTGGTAAATGTGGCTGCATATGCAATTCCTGGTTAGGTGTGCGTGTGGTGCAGAGTAAACAGGAACCGCTCCACACACACACACACACACACACACATTTGTAACCAGGAATTACAAATGCAACCACATTTACCAAGACTGTATCATAACAACACACTACTATATTGTATTTTATCATTTTAATAATTCATAATTTTAGCTAACACAGCTTGTAAAATCCCTGAAGATGGCATATTACCACCGAAACATGTCGGAGTAATTTTAATATAAATTTACACCACTTATTTGTGCATATGTTGGTATATAATAAACATTTATTATTCAATATGCCCGGTATGAACATAAAAATATTATGTCATCTAGAGTGGATGATGTCTTATGTATAAGTTCTGTAAATATACAGCTTTGATTTCCATATTTTACAATAATTTGTTTGCAGGTAGGAGATATGATTTCTGTGATTGACATGCCACCCCCAGAAGAATCTGTGTGGTGGCGTGGTAAGCGAGGTTTCCAGGTTGGTTTCTTCCCATGCGAATGTGTAGCGGTAATAGGAGACAAAGTGCCCCACAACCTGCAGCTTCCAGCCCATCTTGCTCAGCGACCCACACCTGATCAGCCCAGCAAACCTGTGCTGAGGAAGCATGGCAAGCTGATTGCTTTCTTTCGTTCTTTCATTCTCTCCCGCCCTTCAAGGCGACGACTCAAGCAATCAGGAATACTCAAGGAAAGGGTTTTTGGATGTGACCTTGGAGAACATTTGCTCAACTCTGGTCATGAAAGTAAGTTCAGATGACTACATCATAATCTGTCCAGTGTTTAATCTGCAGCTGATGGATTTTAAGTACCAAAGCAACATCATCCCTGCCAGTTGTTTTTCTAATTTGGCATGGACGTCTGTATTTCCAAAATGCCACAATTCTGAAAATGTGTATAAATTGCACTTTCAAAGTTATAAGGTCCAAATAAAAACTGAATTTTTAAAAATTAATCTGTTCTTTTAAATGAAGATACATTTATTTAGTTGTATTGGTCTTTGTTAGATTTCATCTTATTATATCATCAGTTACATTTTTTTTTCTTGTCTTGCCTATTTGCAGGGATGTTATTTTATCCTGGTTTTATATGTGTCATTGAATTTTAATATCTCTACATTTATTTTCTTAAAACTTGTCACCCTATGAGTTACATTTGCTGACCTTCCTGTAGCATTGTGCCTCTGAATAGAACATTTTTTAGCCCTTCCAAAGATACCATGGCTATTGAAGAAGAAACTGTTTTGCTCTGTGCTAATAATGTGACAGATATTTACTTGTGTTTAGGGTATAGCATGTTAGCCCACTCACCAGTTCATTTTAGAAACCAATGTATGTTCATTTAGGCCAACATCTGTTAAACCAAGCTGTGGGAAGGTAAAGAGTTGCTTATCCTATGCTGGCAATACCTGAGAGAGGAATTCTATAGGACCATACAGATTCAGCCAAGCAAATATGAGTCTGGAGGCTGCTGAGTGCAGTTTCTGGTGTTCACATTTCAATCACAGTGAGGGAGGTTTGTGAATAGCTGTTGTAGTTTTGAAGTATGATGAATGTTGATTCTGCTGGATGGTTGATGATGATGTCTGAGGGAAGAAACAAGATTTTAGAGAAGGTGTATAGTGTGAATCTGGTAGAATCTAGGATGGTATGTGTTACTGGTTTGTGCCCAGAAGAATGTTCCATAATATATCTTACTGAGAGTTCATAAGGTAATGTTGCTTATGTGGTGGGAAGTTAATGTATGTATGTGCGTGTGTCTGTATGTATGTAGGTATGCATGTACGTATGTAGGCGTGTGT
>Ga0131853_10004254_pt1 | contig 25653 bp, 29 predicted proteins | sample TergutLab28metaG_FD_92764 | JGI IMG/M metagenome (GOLD analysis project Ga0131853, IMG submission 92764) | Labiotermes labralis P1 segment gut microbial communities from Petit-Saut dam, French Guiana - Lab288 P1 (version 2) (version 2) | ecosystem: Host-associated > Arthropoda: Insects >... | reverse complement strand
AGTTTAGCAACTAACGGAGGTGAAATAAATGCAGTTAGGTCAACTTAAACCTGCGGAAGGCTCTAAATTCAAAGCTTGGCGTAAGGGTAGGGGACATGGTAGTGGTAACGGCAAGCTTGCTGGTCGTGGTCGTGACGGGCAGAAATCCCGTTCTGGCGGCGGCACACGCCCGCTTTTTGAGGGTGGACAATTGCCACTTTTCCGCCGTTTACCAAAGCGTGGTTTCAAAAATAGAAACAGCCTTGATATTGTAACCATTAATGTGTTTCACCTTAATGTGTTTGAAGCTGGCGAGACCGTTGACATTGCGGCTTTGAAATCCAAAGGCTTGGTATCCAACGCCCGTGATGGCGTTAAGATTTTGGGTCAAGGAGAACTTTCAAAGAAGCTAGATGTTAAGGTAAATTACTTTAGTGAAAGTGCCATCAAGAAAATTGAGGCTGCAGGCGGAAAAGCCGAGGTGATTTAATGCTTGGTGTATTTCATAAGGCATGGAAAGTTAAGGATTTACGCAAAAAACTTTTGTATGTTTTGCTTATACTTTTCATTTTCCGTATAGGTTCTTTTATACCTGTGCCAGGTCTTGACCAAGAAGGCCTTAGAGAAATGATGGCGGCAGCGGTTGGTGACATGGGCATTTTAGCAATGCTTGTGGGTGGTGAGATGGGTACCATCTTTATGATGGGTATCGGTCCGTTCATTACTGCCAGCATCATAATGCAGTTACTTACTGTTGCTGTGCCTCCTCTTGAAAGAATGAAAAAAGAAGGGGCAGAGGGTCGCAAAAAAATCAATGCTATCACCAGATACCTTGCGGTTGGTATGGCTTTACTACAAGCTGCTGGTATGATTTTCTCTTGGAGAGATGTTTTTGTACACCAAAACATAGGTGTGTATTTGGTGGCAACCCTTACCATGGTAGCTGGTACAATGTTTATCATGTGGATGTCCGAATTGTTGACAGAAAAGGGACTAGGAAGCGGTGCTTCATTGTTCATTTTCGCCAACATTTTATCCGCATTGCCTAGAGGGTTGGTAATGCTTTACGATGCCTCTCTCGGAAGTGTTTGGAATGCCATTTCTGTGGCAATTATAGCTTTGTCCTTTGTGTTTATGGTTGCCCTTGTGGTTTTGATAAGCGAAGGTCAAAGAAAATTGCCTGTGCAGTATTCCAAAAAAATGGTTGGACGCCAAATGTTTGGTGGACAATCCAGCTTTATACCTGTAAAAGTTAATTTGGCTGGTGTACTACCAATCATCTTCGCCATGTCTGTTCTAGGTTTTCCTGATATGGTAAGGATGTTTTTCCCAGATGTTGCTTGGCTTGGAACTGCGGCCAGCTTCTTGGATATGTCTAGCTTTACAGGTGCTCCCATTTATGTTGTGTTGATTTTTGCTTTCACCTTCTTCTATGCGTCTTTTAGCATTAACCCAACAGAAATGTCGGAAAACTTGAAGAAAAACGGTGGTTTTATACCAGGCATCCGCCCAGGTAAACCCACTACAGAATATATACAGCGTACCGTTACCCGTATGTCTTGGGTTGGTGCAATGTTTTACACAATCATAGCCTTGTTGCCCATCGTAATGGAGTGGATTTTCGGTATTCCAGTTGGTTTTGGTGGTACAACCATCATAATCGCTGTAAATGTAGCATTAGACCTTGCAAAGAAAATCGAAGCACAACTTCTTATGCGTAATTACAAAGGCTTTTTGGCTAGCTAAGTGTCTTTTTGGACGCACAATAAATCTAGGGAGATATTATTATGAGAATAGTAATTCTAGGGCCGTCGGGTGCTGGTAAAGGCACACAGGCCCAAGCCCTAACAAAGCATTTTGGCATGAAGCACATTTCTACAGGCGACATTTTGCGGGAAGAAACTAAAAAAGATTCCGCAATTTGTCGTGCTGTGAAAAGGTTGATGGACAGGGGGGACTTGGTACCTGATGAGTTGATGCTTTCCATTGTTGAAGGTATCGCAGCAGAGGAAGACCATTTTATCTTAGATGGCTTTCCCCGCACTTTTTCCCAAGCTCTTGCCCTTCAAGCCATTTGCAAACGTATAGGTGCACCCATTGACCTGGCAATAAGTTTTAATGTGCCAGACAATGAAATTATCCAGCGTATTGTGGGTCGCTTAATTTGCCCCAAATGTGCCAGTATGTTCCATATCCACTTTTTGCCACCTAAAACTGAGGGCAAATGTGATAATTGTGGAACAGAACTTATCCAGCGTATTGATGACACCGTTGATACGGTAAAGCGTCGCTTGCAATTGTATCACGACCTAACTGCCCCTGTTGTAGACTTTTACAGAAGGGAAGGCGTGTTGTTGGAAGTGAACGGGTCAGGCGATGCCTTCAAAATCACTGAAGATTTGATTAAAGTGCTGGAAGAAAAAGGACTTGAGAAAAGGTAGCTAATTAAAAATGGCAATTATTTTGAAAAATGTGGCTCAAGTCGAAAAAATGCGAAAAGCCAGCCGTGTTGTTATTGAAGCTTTTGAGCTTTTGGAGAGTATTATTGCCCCTGGAATAACCACCAGAGAGATGGATGGTGCTGTTGAAAAATTCATTAAAATGAGTGGTGCAATTCCCAGCTTTAAGAATTATCGGGGTTTTCCCAAGTCTGCCTGCATTTCTATTAATGAACAGGTGATACATGGAATCCCAGGTTCTCGAAAGCTGGTAGAGGGCGACATTGTCAGTATCGACATTGGTGCTTATAAAGATGGTTACCACGGGGATGCGGCACGCACCTTTGCTGTGGGCAAAATCTCTGATGATGCACAGCGGCTTATTGATGTGACCCGCCAAAGTTTTTTTGAGGGCATAAAGTATGCCAAAAAAGGACATTTTATTGCTGACATTTCTGGAGCAATTCAGTCATATGCTGAAGGTCAGGGGATGTCCATTGTGCGAGAGTTTGTTGGTCATGGCGTTGGGGCGGCTTTGCATGAAGCCCCCGAAATCCCTAATTTTAGGGATAAAAAGCGTGGACCACGGCTTCAGCCAGGCATGACATTGGCAATTGAGCCTATGGTTAATCTAGGAACCCATGAGGTGGTAATCTTAGAAGACGAATGGACGGTGGTAACTGCAGATGGCGAACTATCTGCCCATTATGAAAACACCGTGCTAATAACCGATGGCGAGCCAGAAATTTTAACGATTAGGTAAAGTGAATGGATTTGCAAGTTGGTCAAATTGTTATTTCAAAAGCTGGAAGGGACAAGGGTGTAGCCTTTGTTGTTACCAAGCTAGAAGGTGATTATGCACTTCTTGTAGATGGGAAAAGTCGTCGTTTGGATAACCCTAAGCGAAAAAAGACCAAGCATTTGCAACCCATGAATTATATGGACAAAAATCTCGCCCAGATAATTACAACAGGTGCATATCTAAAAGATGCTGATTTTCGAGCTACAATTAAAATGGCATTCAATAAGCACCTATAAAAGCTGTTTTGCACAATTTCTTTCGGCACACGCTATCGAAGCTTCCTTTCGGGAACTTCTGTCGCTACCATGCCGAGAAATTGGCTCATCAAATGCTTTTATAGGTACTAAGAGGAGGATTTTTCTCATGGCTAAAGACGGCGGTATTGAGGTTGAGGGTATTGTTGTGGAGAAGCTTCCCAACGCCACTTTTAAGGTGGAGCTGGAAAACAAGCATATCATCACCGCCCACATCTCGGGTAAATTGAGAATGAATTTTATACGTATCATACCAGGCGACAAGGTTCTGGTAGAAATGAGTCCCTATGACCTTACTAAAGGACGTATCATTTGGCGTGACAAATAGGAGATTGCTTCGCTTTGCTCGCAATGACGTAGCGGTAGGTGTGTAGGAGATAGTAGACTGGCTGGGTATTTGTACACTCGGCGTCGGTCAGCATAAAGGAGGATTACCATGAAGGTTAGACCATCGGTAAAACCCATGTGTGAAAAATGTAAAATTATTAGGCGTAAAGGTGCTGTCAGGGTTATTTGTGAAAATCCTAAGCACAAACAAAGACAAGGATAAGGAGGGTCTGTATGGCTCGTATAGCTGGTGTAGATATACCCCGTGAAAAGCGTGTTGAAATTGGACTCACTTATATTTACGGCATTGGACGCTCGTCTTCTGGCAAGCTTTTGAAGCTTGCTGGGGTTAATCCCGACACACGTGTAAGGGATTTAACGGATGATGAGGTTGCCAAAATTCGTGAAGCCATTGAGAAAAACCAAATTGTCGAGGGTGACTTGCGTCGTGAAATTGCCCTAAACATTAAAAGGCTTACAGAAATTAGCTGTTATAGAGGAATTCGCCATCGTCGTGGACTTCCTGTGCGTGGGCAACGTACAAAACTAATGCCCGCACACGTAAAGGCCCAAGACGTACTGTTGCTAACAAGAAGAAATAGAGGAGGACGACAATAAATGTCAAAACGTGTAGTTAAAAAAGGCACGACTCGTCGTCGCCGTGATAAAAAAGTGGTAAACTTTGGGCAAGCCCACATTCAAGCCACTTTCAACAATACTATTGTTACCATCACCGATGCTAACGGCAACGCTCTTTGCTGGGCTTCTGCTGGTGGTTTGGGCTTTAAGGGTTCCCGTAAGTCCACGCCATATGCGGCACAACTTGCGGCGGATTCTGCTGCAAATGCTGCCAAAGAGTTTGGTTTGAAGTCTGTGGAAGTTTTTGTAAAGGGTCCAGGTGGTGGACGTGAAGCGGCCATCAGAGCATTGTCTGCTGCTGGTCTTGAAGTGTCCATGATAAAAGACGTTACGCCTGTTCCCCATAACGGTTGCAGACCACCAAAACGTCGTAGAATCTAATGAGAGTGGAGGTATAGTATAGATGGCAATTGACAGAACCCCCGTTATGAAGCGTTCTCGTAGCCTTGGCATCGAAGCAAGCTTCACTGGGTCAAGTAAAAAAAGTAAGAAAAAGCCACCTATGAGCCGTAAAAAGCATAGTGAATATGGCTTACAGTTGAAAGAAAAGCAAAAAGCTAAGTTTTGTTATGGTGTGCTTGAGAAGCAATTCCGTGGATATTATGACAGAGCGTCCAATATGCGTACAGGTATCACTGGCGAAAACCTTTTGGTGCTTTTGGAGCATCGTTTGGATAATGTGGTGTATCGTCTTGGTCTTGCACGCACACGTATGGAAGCCCGTCAGTTGGTAAGCCACAAGCTTATCACTGTAAACGGCAGAAAGGTTAATATCCCATCTTTCCACACCAAAGTTGGCGATGTGATTGAGGTAAGTCAAAGTCGCAAGGATTCTGTGCGTTTTAAGGATATTACCGCTGCCACATCTGGTCGCCGTGTGGAAACTTGGCTGGAAGCTGATGCTGGAAACCTAAAGGGTAGAATTATCACTTCCCCTACAAGAGAACAAATTGATACTCCAGTGAATGAAACCTTTATCGTGGAGTTATACTCTAAATAAGAATTGGTAATTATTACCGTAAACAGACATTATATACTCGTTGTTTCGCACAATTCTTTCGATGCTCGCTATCAGAGTTTCTTGTAGAAACTCTTGTCGCTACCACATCGAAACAATTGGCTCAACATACTCGTATATAATGTGGATTTAGAGGGAGGTTAGAACTTGGTCGGATTTCAAAAGCCTCATATAGATATTGCAGAAATGAGCGGAGATGCCAGCTATGGTCGTTTTGTGATAGAGCCTTTAGAGCGTGGTTATGCCACAACCTTGGGCAACTCATTGCGTCGCATTTTGCTGTCATCTCTGCCAGGTGCTGCAATTTCAAATATTAAGTTCGATGGTGTTTTACATGAATTTAGCACAATCGACGGCGTAAAAGAGGATGTTTGCGAAATCATCCTTAACTTGAAAGATGTTGCCATAAAAAACACATCGTCTACTGACGAACCAAAAAGAGCCTATATCGAGTTTTCTGGCGAAGGCGTACTTACTGCTGGAGATATTAAGGCTGACAGTGACATAGAAATTCTAAACCCAGAATTGCACATAGCAACCCTTTCGGGGGCAAATGCCAGCCTGACTGCGGAGATGACAATCACCACAGGACGCGGCTACGATTCTGCTGAGAAAAACAAACAATATGGTACTGGCATCAGCGTCATCCCTATGGATTCCATTTATACCCCTGTTAAGCGGGTCAATTTTCAAGTGGAAAACACTCGTGTAGGGCAGGTGACGGACTTTGACAAGCTGGTATTGGAAGTTTGGACCAACGGCACAATCAGCCCAGATGAAGCGGTGTCTTTGGGTGCTAAAATCTTCAGCGACCATCTAAGCCTTTTTATAAATCTTAGTGAAAACGCTAGGGAAACCGTCATTCTTCAAGAAAAAGAGGAGGACAATAAGTTTAAGGTTTTGGAAATGTCCATCGAAGAAATGGACTTGTCCGTCCGCTCCTACAACTGTTTGAAGCGTGCAGGCATCAACACCGTAGAAGATTTGGTAATGAAAACCGAAGACGAAATGATAAAAGTCAGAAACCTAGGTCGCAAATCATTAGAAGAAGTTTTGAAACGCCTTGAAGACTTCGGACTTGCCTTGCGTCCTGGCGAAGACGTGTAATTCGTAATTTACCGAAAAAGGAGGTATAAAAATGCCTGGCTATAGAAAACTTGGCCGCACATCCTCCCAGAGGAAGGCCATGATGCGTAATCTTACCACCAACCTGCTTTACCACGGGCGCATTAAAACAACCGAAACCCGTGCTAAAGAAGTGCGCAAGGTGGCAGAAAAGCTTATAACCCTAGCGGTGGCAGAAAGAGACAACTTTACAGAAGTCACAAAATCTTTCAAAGTGCCACGCAAAGATGCAGAGGGCAAGCGTGTCCGTGAGGACAAAAATGGCAAGCGTGTCACTGTTTATGACACCGAGGAGCGGACTGTGAAAGTTGACGGCCCATCCCGCCTAAATGCCCGCCGTAAAATGCTTGCAATCCTGTACCCTGTGACGGAAGTGCCAGCTGACGGTCGCAAAAAGCGTAGCCTGTCTAAGCCTGTTAATATGCCTGAAAAGCTGTTTAACGAAATCGCACCACGTTATGCTGACCGTAAGGGTGGCTACACTCGTATCATTAAAATCGGCAAGCGTAAAGGCGATAACGCCGAGGAAGTTTATATTGAATTAGTATAATCATAAAAATCCCTTTTGCATAGGCATTAGGGATTTTTTATATTTTTTTGGAGAAATTTAGAAAAAAGCCTTGACAAGTGGTGGGGGGATGATACAATAAAATGGTAAATATATTTACATAACTAGACAATAATGGTGTGTACAGCCACTTATTGCACAAAATGGAGCAAAGCTCCACGATTATTATAAGTCCTGCAAATAAAAGTCAAGTCTTTTTTGAAAAAAGTTCAAAAAACTTTTAGTCAATAAAAAAGACAACACAAATAAGCCAACAACGTTTAGCTGGCTGATAGGATTGATGGATGGATTATTGAGCTAAGTGGTTTTCATCTAAACTGTTCAAATACTCCTTAATCCTAGCGTGATAAATGCGCAAGAATTTATTGCTGCCAGCCATCATGTAGACGTAATAGGGCTTGCCCTCTTTACGTTTCTTGTCCAGAAATTGATAGACTGGCTCATCAGCAGGAGAGCGCTTGAGATATGTACTGACCACTTGAAACAAGGTCTTTCTCAAATGCGGCGAACCCCGTTGCTGGCTTTATTGCTAATGCGATTTTGTGTACCAGATTGATTGACTTCTGGGTCTACGCCAGCAAAGGCAACGATAGCACCACGATTGGCAAACTGGCGTACATCACCAAGCTCCGCCATCAACTGTGCCGCTGTTATTTCACCCACACCGTAAAGAGCTGATACAGAGGCGTATTCAGGCAAAAGTTTTGCTATGCGAACGACCTCTTGCCTAACAGATGCACGAACCTTCATGGTTTGGTTAAGAGCAGAAATGGCTGATGTTATTAGGAGTTTGGCTTCATCGGACTTTGGCAGGGTAGCAAACAAACCTTTGCTTGTGCTATGTATCATCTCGGCTTTGGTTAGTGAAAACTTGTAGCCATTACGCCTGCACCACTTTAGATAGCGGTCTGCAAATGTTTCAAATTTGAGCTTTGTAACAAGGTCTACATGCCAAAAGTGCATAGCAAAATCAACCCATTTCTGGCTACCATCATCCCTTGCTGGGCTTGAAAACAAGCGATTAACATTGGGGTATGTAGCATCTAACAAAGAAATCAGATTGTTTTGCAAAGCTGTAACAGTTTTCATATGCAAGTTGTATTGGCGGCTAAACAGTTTTAACTGCCTACGAGTAATATCCATAAGGCTATGTTGACGCAAATCACGCCAGTTGTCAATACCGTATTTAGCAATCTTTAGGGCATCTTTCTTATCGCTTTTAACCTTACGAACAGACCCAGCCCCAGATTGCTTAATAACTACAGGATTAAGAACACAGACAAATATTCCTGCTTCATTGAGTATTTTAGCTACTGGCTCATGGTAACGCCCTGTAGCTTCCATGATAGCCCTTGTGTTCTCTCCATATGAAAGGATTTTGACGGATAATTCTTTGAGGTTATCTTCTCCATGAGAAACCTCAAAAGGCTTAACTAAAACTTCACCCGTAGGACGCATGATAGCCACCATGCTCTTGCCTTTGGAAATGTCAATACCAACAGCGTTCAATTGTAGCTCCTCCGATACAATAGTATTTGGGCAATGGCTTCCAGCCTTCTCTCAATACCTATTCAATCTATCGAGTCACACGAACGCACCAAACGGCGGGACTACCTGCGTAAAACGAACACTGCGAATGAGAGGGCAGGCTAACTGACTTATAAGCGAACGTGACCATTAATAATCAGTTCTCGGAGAGAAGCGTCAGACCAATTCCCTTCAACATTCTAACAGTTAAGTATGAGATGGGTAAAGTCGTGATTGGCTATCACGGATGTTTGCCCAAATATTATTGTAATAGGAGGAAACAAAATGAAAAAGTTGAAATTCAGATTTACCGTAATGGTAATGACCTTGTTAATGTTGTTCATGGCTCTGCCTGTTAGTGCGTCTGAAATAAGTTATTACCTACTGGCAGACCAAGCACAACCCCCAGAAATATCAATTTCTGTTGATGACGAACAGCAATATGTTACATACGATTCTGTGGTTATCACTTTGAACACACCAGAAGAAGTTGAAAGGGAAACCGAGAGACTACTTGCGTTGCAAATGGAAATGCTTTTGGAAGAAAGAGGATTGATGACGACCAGTTCGGATGGATATGTAGGTATTCAACCTCATTACTGGCCTATATTAAGAGTAACCACTGGTCAACCAAGAAATGTATCTGCCAGTGGATTTGCCGGAGGTCAGTTGTCACGGGGATACGTTTTCCCGCAAGGGGGATTTCTGTGGCACTCAACGAGTGGTTCCGGATCGATTTCGGCAAGTGTTAACGTGGGTTTTCCGGCTCCTTTCAATATGATGTCGGTATCCTTAAACTTGGGCAGAACAGTTACCACTAGCACGGGACGGGGCGTAAATGTACCTGCCCACCCTACAAATGCTGTTAAGTTGCACGTTACTACCACATATCAAGTAACACCGAACGTAACTGAAGAGTATATTGTTCACAGATGTCCTTGGGGTATGCCAGGAGGCGACCGTTCAGAGTGGGTAGTGGTACATAGGGGCAATGTTAGAGTTCCTATCCAACAGGTTCTTACCACTCAAGTAGTCGGAAGTATAATACAGTGAACTTTAGAAAGTTAGTGTCACCCCTTCTAGGTATATTGCTAGCGATTTCTCTTGTGGTAAATGCGATGTTTATCCTTGATGGTGAGAACAAAAATATCTTAGGTACATATATCTTCGGAGAACAAACCTCAGAAGACGCTTTGTACATAGCGTTTCGCTTTAATGGACTTGATTATGTTGGAAATTATTTTATATACCAACAATTTCAGCCATTGGAGAGCGGGACATTTGTGAGCGAAGGTAATAACATTTATACTTTGCAAAGCCATTGCGGACACCGTTCAACTCAAATACTACATACCAACAACAGAATTTATATGTTTAGCTCTCTTTTTGGTGCAAAACATGAAATTCTAGCATTCACAAGAATTAGTGATTTGGCAGTATTTTTGAATGTATGCCCCTCGGACTTTCATTGACGGTTTAATAAGAAGTCTTTCACTTCAATCCACCTCGAATACAAACAGAAAACTGTGCAAAGGATTATTTTTAGTGACACAGCAAATAAGCGTCCCGAACAAGACTTCGGGATGCTTATTTTAATTACGGTTTAGAATACGTAAGGCAAGGACAGTCATATCGTCTTTGATGTCGTGACCATGGTTTCGTTTGGCTTCTGCTAGTATGTGGTCGGCAATGTCCTGCGGGTTTTTGGTTGGTAGATTTTCTAGGATGCGGTGCAACCAAGTGTCGTCGCCACTTTTAACAGAGTCGGCAACGCCGTCAGTCATCATTATGACAATGTCGCCGTGGGTAATGTATCGCTCGCAGGTGTCAATTTCCACGGTTTCTAGTATGCCAACAGGCAATGTCCAAGAGCCGATTGCTTGGGCTTTGCCATCCCGTAGCAGGTAGCTGGCAGATGCACCAATTTTCATAAATTCGGCAAGTCCTGTGTTAAGGTCAACCACACAAATGTCGAGGGTGGAGAAAAATTCGTCACTGGATTTTAGTAAAAGGGCAGAATTTATCAGTTTTATGGCTATGTCTTTTTTGAAGCCTTTTTCCATTAGTTCCTCTAGTAACTCGATTGCGGCTTCGCTGCCTTCTTTTGCTTTTTCGCCACTTCCCATTCCGTCAGACAGGGCGGCAATCAGCCGCCCATCACGTAATTGAACCAAAGAAAAGCTGTCGCCAGACTGGTCAGCGTAACCCTTGTTGGTTTTGGCAACCCCGCTGTGAATGTAAAATTTTTCTTTTTCTAGATAATTTAGATGGACAATGCGTCCTGCGTATTTTTCTTCTACCAACTCCATTTGCCTGCCAGAAATTCGGGAAATTATTTCACCAATTTGTCCTGCAAACTTTGGTTCTCCACGGCGACCTTTGTGACTTAGGCTAATTTCGTATTTACCCAAGGTGTTTTCTATAACAATCAAACTTTCCACCTCCACATTTTCTTTTGCGAATTCTCGCAAAATCCTATCTTCCAGTTCTTTTTGGAAGTTTAAGATTGTTGATAGTTCCACGGCAAATTCATACATCACGGCTGATAGTCCTGAAAATTGATGATAAATTGTGGCTTTGGCTTCAACTACTTTTTGTTGCCATTCCCTAACCAAGATGTCTTTTTCCAATGCCGACCCAAGATGTGCCATAAAATCTGGTGCGTGTATACACTGTTTATAAAATTCTTTAGGGGCATCTTCCGTGTGCAATTTACCACGCTTTTGTGCTTTTGGTACGATTTCGTCCATGAATTCCCAGCTTTGTTTATGCCTTTCCTTCCAGCAAAAATCAAGACGACTGCAACTGGCACAAGTGGCTTCCTGTGCCGATTTTACTAGCTTGTCGGTGACGCTTGGTTGCACACCCTTGGCTTCAACACGATTTTCAAAAATCTTTGCCAGTTTGCGATAGCCACCAGCCACATTGTAAACGCGCTCCAGAACTTGACCCCTTACTCTCTCTACATATTCAGTGGGAGGATTGGGACTGCTAGAAATATGAATATTGGACAAAAATCGCTTTGGTAGAACAATAAAAATTACGGTTGAGATGATTAATGATGTTAAGGTTTGCCACGAAAATAATGACAAGTCGAAGTAGAGGACGGAAAGGATTAGTGTAGCACAAAATGCCAGTAGGGTAGTGGTTTTACCGTGATTGCGAGCAAGACCGCCAGCAAAACCAGATACCCCTAACATCACGGCGAAGAAAATATATTCAAAGCCTGTGATGTTAAGCAAAAACCCTAATAACATACCACTTACGGCTCCGATTGCTGCCCCGCCACTTTGTGCTGCCAGAAGCACTATAAGAAAAGCGGTTACATAACGCATAGAAATTAACCATAGATGAATGTCTGCCATGCCAACCATCACTACCGAAGCCAGCAAAAGGACAGACATTAATTCCTCATTGGTTAATGCACCACGCTTTCGACCTGGTGTTATGCGAGTTATTGCCTTGGAAATAACAAGTGTTAAAGCGAAAATCAACCCGCCTTCCAGTGCTGTCAACGCCATTTGGTAAAAACCTTGCCCCCTCAGAAGGATTAGGGCAAAACCAGCAATAATCACAGAAATACCTACGGTTAAGGCTTGGGTGAATGCTGCTGTTTCATGTCCAGTTTTTGGGCGTAAAGACATTAACAGGTTCGTTGCACACATTAGGGCTATTGCTATCAAATATTTCATGGAATATTGGGTAGAAAAGTTGGTAAACAGCCCAAAGACAGACAAAAGGGCGGCAGCGTAAAACCTTTTGCCAGTAAATAGAAGTGGTGCTATGTATATTAGTGAAAAAGGGCTTGACGCACCAAAAACCATTACCCTAGCTGCAAAAAAAGACCCCGCAAGTAGTGCGATTTCCACTAAATGACGGCGTGTTAAGTTGAATTTTATGCCTGTTTCTTTGGTTTGGTTAGCCTGCATTCTTTTCCCTCACTATGCTTTAGTATCCATGATTATACATTAAAGATATGGAAAAAAATGTCATAAATTGAGCCTGATTTCGTAAAATTTTTACACAAATCAAGAGGGTTTCGAATAAAAAACCAAAGTTGATATTCCATCAACTTTGGTTGGGGTGATATTTGTAGGGTCAAGCGAATACTGTCAGCCCGAAATGCTTTGCCAAAACATCAAGCGTTTCTGTCTTTGTGTCCTCGTCGGTATCTTGCCGAACGATTGCGAAGAAGCCACTATTTGCAAAATCATCATATATCTCTTGACTGTTGACTTTCGCCATGCAGGCAAGGAAGTTTTCCATGGTCTTTTCTGGGTTTTCTGCCTCGGAAATTCGTTGCTTGAGGAATGCCTTGTCAGCGTCATCACGGTCAAAAAACCTGTTAACCGACAATGATTGGGGCGAAAGCATAATGGCAACCTGGTTATAATCTGCAATTTGGCACAGTATATCCAAGGGGATATTGGTGTCAACGATGGTCTTTTGCGTTTGAGACACACTGATTAGGTGCATAATCTCGAATTCCGTAACTTCCTTTTTTCCGCCCTCAATCCATTCAAAATATTCCTGTGGGGTGCGGTTGACAAATTCCTGCCAATCCTTCATAGTTTGGAAATAGCATAAATTGGGGTGAGTTCGGGGACTTATAATCCCCTTGGGAACGCAATCATAATTTTCCTCGCAAAACACTAGCCCATATTTGTCAGCTAACATCCGCACCATTGTGGACTTGCCAGCATAGGAAGTTCCGTTAATAAACAGCACATTTCTCAGATAATATTTCAATAAAAGGTTGTTTATCTGCATTTTCTTATCTCCTTTAGGTGTTTTTTGTACAACAACAAAGCCCTAAAAACGGGGCTAAACAACTTGCTGTCAATTAACGTATTCTGTTTCCACCTATGAAGATAATTCCGTACATTTTATAACCTCTAAGTAATTATAGTTTGGGATATTGTGCTGCATCACCAAGTTCTTCTTCGATACGCAACAATTGGTTGTATTTTGCAACACGGTCACTGCGGGCAGGCGCACCTGTCTTGATTTGCCCAGCATTTACAGCCACAGCAATGTCAGCAATCATATTATCCTCTGTTTCGCCAGAACGATGGGAGATTACACAAGTCATGTTGTGACGGTGGGCAAGCTGGATGGTGTCAAAAGTTTCTGTTAGCGTGCCGATTTGGTTCACCTTCACCAAAATGGAGTTGGCAACCCCTTTATCAATTCCATTTTGCAGAATTTTGGTGTTGGTTACAAACAGGTCATCACCAACCAACTGCACCTTGTCGCCAAGGCGGTCTGTAAGCATCTTCCAGCCCTCCCAGTCGTTTTCATCCATGCCGTCCTCAATGGAATAAACTGGGTACTTTTTGCAAAGGGCTTCCCACAAATCAACCATTTCCTCTTTGGTACGAACGATTTCTTTGCCAAGCATTTTAGATTCGCCAGGGAAGTGATACTTACCATCCTCTGAATTGTAAAGTTCGGTAGCCGCCGCATCAAAGGCAATTTTAATGTCCTTGCCTGCTTTGTAACCAGCAATTTTAATGGCTTCCATAATCAAATCCAGAACGTCGTCAGGGGTGGCAAGGTCTGGGGCAAAACCACCCTCGTCTCCTACACCTGTTGATAATCCCCTGTCTTTCAAAACCTTTTTCAAGGTGTGGTAAATCTCCGCACAAATACGCAAACCTTCCTTAAAATTTGTCGCACCAACTGGCATAATCATAAATTCTTGGAAATCCACTGTGTTGTCTGCGTGATGCCCACCGTTTAGAATGTTCATCATTGGCACAGGCAATTCTTTGGCGTTGATGCCGCCTAAATATTGGTAAAGTGGCATTCCGAGAGCATCTGCCGCTGCACGTGCTACCGCCATGGACACTCCCAAAATGGCATTTGCCCCAAGTTTAGATTTGTTCGCTGTGCCATCCAGCTTAATCAGCTTTTTGTCCAAGGCAACTTGGTCAAGAGCATTTAAGCCCACCACCTTTGGAGCGATTTTTTCGTTTACATTCTTAACGGCAGTTTGCACTCCAAGCCCTTTGTAGCGGTCTCCGCCGTCCCTAAGCTCCACCGCTTCGTGCATACCAGTGGAAGCACCAGAAGGCACAACCGCACGCCCAACATAGTCATTTCCTCCATTGCGGGCAACGACCTCAACCTCTACAGTGGGGTTTCCACGAGAATCCATAATTTCCCGTGCCATCACATCAACAATTTCAACAAAACCCTTCATAACTAATTACTCCCTTCTAATAACAAAATGTCCTTTAACACTTGACGCACCTTTTCCATATCATTAAGCGTTGACGTCATATTTGAAAGCAAATTGGTAAAAGCCTGCCCAAAACCACTGTCGCCAAAACCAAGGTTACGCCTAAATTCTTTAATATCTTTTGTGTTTTCCGCCATGGTCAAACACACTTTAATCATTGCCATAAATTGTATATCAGTCATTTGCAACCCCCCGCTATCTAAAAACTTTTTATGCGTACGTAAAATTTATATGTGTTTAAGTCAGTAAACACCTTAAAATGTAAGCTTCTCTCACAAGAAACTCCAAGCCATGTTTTTCGCTAAACTTCGTATTATCATCGTGTGCTGTTTGTATATCTGTCCATTCAAGTTCAAATTCATACCCTTTTTCATAATCATCCAAGTTTTGGCTGGTGACCGTGGTTTCAACCTCGGCACAATAATAGTATGACTTTTGGTCAAAAATCTTTTTACCTTTGATGGATTCTCGAAATTCCTGCACCATGCCCAGTGGGGTAATGGTTTCTGGTATCACATATAAGCCAGTTTCCTCACGAGTTTCCCTAATTAAAGCTTCAAAGTGACTTTCGCCCTCTATTATACCGCCACCAGGAAATTTATAAAAGCCATCCCTTTTGCTTTTTATCAAAGCGATTTTGTCCCTTTTAATTATGACAGCCCGCACGGCTTCTCGTGAAATTCTGAACCAACTTGGGTCATAATTTTTCAAGTCCAAAACCTTCAAAAGTTCCAACCTTACACCTCCGAAACCAGCTTTATAAAAGCGTCGGCATCCACGTGCAGGGCAAGCTGGGAATGGAATGGCAGTGCGGCTGGTTCCCACACACCATTTTCTATGCGTGACATATCTAAAATTGCCTCCATAGACCTTGCTCCGTGGTGAAATTTCGGGACATTTAGCATGGCTTTGATGATGGATGGACTGACCGCATCTGGGCTTTTAAGTTTTCTGGCACACAAGCTTCGCAAAAGTAACGCCCTTCGTAAAATGTAATTTTTGTCGTTATCGTTTCTTGGGTTTGGTCCGAGAATACTAATTGTACCACGTAGGCGACTTAAAAAGTCTGGCCCTTTTACGTTTTTGAATTCTGTCACATCGGCAGGGCTGGCAAATTCCTCAAAAGTGGCAGATGTGCCGCCTGCAAACACTAAAATACATTTACCAATGGGATGCTCGCTGTTACCATCTCTAAAACGCCCGTCCTGCATAGGCATCAGAAATGATTTGACCCAACCAAGGGCAACGCCGTCTTTGTCCGAGTCAAATTCGTCAAAGAATACCAGTGGTAACTTGCCTTCCAACACCACATCACGCACCCGCTGAAACGCTGCCACCAAGTCTGACAAAGCGGTGAATTGTGACACATTAAACTCTAATTTTTGCACCCTACCAGGCAATATGTTTTTAGCAATTTCCGTCACACCAAAGGACTTGCCAGAACCTGGAGAGCCAAAAACCGCAATGCTTAACGGTCGCACGCTATCCCCTGACGCATAACCTAAAATCAAATTGCGGATATTTTGATAGCTTTCAATTTCCCAGCGGTCTATGGTCGTCAAGTTGCCAAAAGACAATTGTGGCAAGCCTTCGATAATCGCAGACCCTTGCTGAACATAGTCAAAAGCCACATCTTCAAGTCGTTTGTTACCTACATTGTCAGTGATAATCCAGTCATCAGGTACAATAAATATACCCTCTCCTGTATTAGGGTTTCTTCCATATACAGCACTCCGATTGCTACTTAAAGGCACAGGGAAAGCGTCCCAGTTTCTACCCGCATTACTAACGGATATGTTCATATCGTACTCCCCATCTTTAACTTGCAAGCCTGTTAATATTATGTTTTCGCCAGCTTCCAAAAGCGTCCTAACATTAGAATTTCCTTGCTTTATATTTTCATCAGTCTCATCATCTTTCAAAATACCAATAAACGGTTTAGGATTAATTAGCATCATGCCAGCAACAATGGAGAATGTGTGACTGCCTGTGCCAAACCGCTTTTCTTTGATATACCCTTCTGAACCACCGTGGGTAAGTATTAAAGAAGCCTTAAGTTCATCGTTTTTGTTGGAAATTAACACAGCCCCGTCAAATTCAAAATTGACAATTATTGCACGTGCTGTCAAAAGGTGACTTATAGCAGGATTTGTTTGGATTTCACGGATAAGCTCTGTTGTTGTCCGTTCCCAAGAAATTTGACGGCTTATCATTGCCCCCGACGAGCGAAGTGCGTTAGCTGATAAAAGCAATAGGCAATTGTTTGCAACTTTACTTAATTGTTCGGCTTCTGGCACGGTTTTTTCTGAAGCCCATAAAACAGGACAATCCACATCGGGCAAGTCTAGACCACCAAAACCTTCGTCAAGCACAAACATAACATCCAATTCGCCTTCGGGAATGACAGAAAAAATATTGTTTGGTGTTGTTCCCTCTTTATGCCCTAAAATACGGCTAACAGCATAGTAATGTTCGCCATCTTCTTTACTATAACGGCTCATCTCCATATATGTGCGATGATACAAATCTTCACTTGCATCTAAGGTGCCTGTATCGTATGTTTGGTCGTATCCCTCCGAAGTGGTACGGCTTTTTAACATATTGCATACCATGCGTATACCGCCAGGAGCTGGCTGTTGTATATAAACACCGCCTACCTCGTACCCAACAACGAAATCGTGTGCATGACCGTAGTAGCCAATTTTCATGCGGTTTCCTCCTTACTGGTTGTATTTTACAATCTTCTCAAAATCAGGTGTTAAGGATGCACCGCCAACCAATGCCCCGTCAATATTGGGCTGGGCGAACAGTTGACTGGCATTGCTGGCTGTCACACTTCCGCCGTATTGTATGCGTATTTGCTGGGCGGTGGCTTCATTGTAAATTTCGGTAAGAACTTGGCGTATACCAGCACAGGCTTCCTCTGCCTGCTCTGTGGTGGCGGTTTTGCCTGTGCCAATTGCCCAAATGGGTTCATAAGCAATTACGATTTTAGTTGCATCTGTCGCAGAAATGTCGGCTAAAGCCAGCTTTACCTGCATACGTATATGCTCCATGGTTACGCCTTGCTCACGTTGGTCAAGGCTTTCGCCACAGCACACAATGGGGATAAGTCCAGAGGATAGGGATTTTTTGGTCTTTTTGTTTACGGTTTCGTCTGTTTCGTTAAAATATGCACGTCGCTCGCTATGCCCTATGATTACATATTCTACACCAAAATGTGCAAGCATTGGGGCAGATATTTCACCAGTGTACGCCCCAGCATCTTCAAAGTGCATATTTTGTACACCAAGTGCCACGCTAGTAGGTTTTGTTGCTCCACTTACAGGACACAGCATAACAAACGGCACGCAGAAAACCACATCTACATCAGGTGTGTCACATCTAATCGCCATGTCAGTGGCAAAAGCCTTGCCCTCAAGTGGAACCTTGTTCATTTTCCAGTTACCAGCAATAATTTTTTTACGCATAATAATTTTCCTCCATTATAATTTTCTCGCTTTGAAAAGTACGGATATAGGCAACAACTTTGCCTTTAATGATGCTATATCATTGTCATCAGATTGTAGTGTGGCTTGACTGGTTTGCTCTGACATATATTCCAAACAAAATCCAGCATTAGCCAACGCATTAACCCAAGTGGACATTTGAAAATTGCGAAATGTAGCAACATCTCCCATGTGGGGCATATCAAAATAACTTTCATCAAAATAGCTACGTCCCCAGACGAATTTGCCGCCCTGCATCTCGTTTCGACCCAAGTCTGCTGAGCGACCTACACAAAAAGTCATAGGATGGTTCCAGCTAAAAATAAATGTTCCACCAGTTTTTAGGTAGCTGGCAATTTTATTAAATGTACCCTGCAAATCTGTCGTCCAACCCAAACCATATATGCTGTAAACAAAGTCGAAATAGTCTTTTGGTATGTCCAAATCTGCTTCCATGGGCGAACGGATTAGTGTGGCAGTATATCCAGCATCATCCAGATTTTTCTGGGCAATTTCTAGTTGTTTATCAGAAATGTCCACGCCCCAAAGTTCGCCCGCTCCACGGTCTGCGTGATATTTTAAGGAAAGCCCTCCTCCACAACAAATCTCTAGCATTTTTTTGCCCTGCACATTTCCGAATAAATTCAATTCATCTTCTGTTACGAATTTAACACCGTATTCTGGTAAAACGGTTGCACCGAATTCTTCTGCAACGGTATTCCAAAAGCTTCTGTTGGTTTGATGTACTTTTTCTTTGTTCATTTGGTGTTATCCCCTTGAATAATTATGATTTTCTAGTCCATAGGTCATCTTTGTTTTTCTTCTTCCTTACTTTTTGTGGTTTTGTTGGGAATTGAGCGAAAACCTTTTCGCAAGTGGCACAGTGGTATGATTTGTGGTAATATCCATCTTTGGATATTTTAATTTCTATGAACTTTCGGTTTAGCCATCCACGAAAGCCTTTTTCTTCAAATTGTGACTCGCCCGCCCAACGTAAATATGCTACAGGCATAGTTCCCACCGCATAGGCTTGAAAGCGACCCTTTTCCATTTCGTTGTTGCAGTATGGACACACTGTCATACGACATCCCCCTTATTTTTTAACAACTTCCACAGCCACAGCCTCTGTGTTTCTGCAAAGCAGGTCTATCCCCGCTACCTTCATCAATAGCCAAAATGCCTGGTAATTCCTTGCCTTCCAAAAATTCTAGAGAAGCACCACCACCTGTGGAAATATGTGTCATTTTGTTGCCAAATCCCAAGATATTCACTGCTGCTGCACTGTCACCACCGCCAATTATTGTGGTTGCATCGGCATCTGCCATAGCCTTTGCAACGGCAATTGTTCCGTTTGCAAAATTCTCGAATTCAAACACACCCATTGGACCATTCCAAATTACTGTCTTTGCATCCTTAATGGCTTCGGCAAATATTTGGCTGGTTTTTTCGCCTATGTCCAGTCCCATCCAGTCAGAAGGGATTTGGTCGTTGGTGACGGTTTTGTGGTCTGCATCTCTGTCAAATTTTTCAGACACCACCGTGTCAACAGGCAGGAGTAGGGCGACACCCTTTTGTTCCGCCTTCTCCATCATCTCTTTGGCATAATCAATTTTATCCACTTCTAGCAAAGATTTGCCTACACCATGACCTTGTGCGGCAATAAAAGTGTAAGCCATGCCTCCACCGATAATCAAAGTGTCAACTTTATCCAGCAAATTGTCTATGACGGCAATTTTGTCACTGACCTTTGCCCCGCCAAGAATTGCCACAAAAGGACGTTCTGGATTGTTTACGGTATTTCCTAGGAAATCTATTTCTTTTTCCATCAAGTAACCCACGGCGGTTTCGCTTACAAATTCACAAACGCCAACAGTGGAACAATGCGCCCTATGTGCCGTACCAAAAGCGTCCATTACAAAAATGTCTGCAATGCTGGCAAGTTCTTTTGAAAAGGCTTCGCCGTTTTTGGTTTCTTCTGCCCTAAAGCGGGTGTTTTCTAACAAAACAATGTCACCATTAGTCATATCAGCCACGGCAGAGCGGGCATTTACGCCCACAACCTCATCATCGGGTGCAAAAGTAACATTTGCTTGCAAAAGCTGTGAAAGTCGCTCCGCAACAGGCTTTAGGGATAATGCAGGGTCAACACCTTTTGGTTTACCCATATGGGAACATAAAATAACCCTAGCACCCTTGCCCGCTAAGCTCATAATGGTTGGCAAAGCCGACCTAATTCGCACATCGTCGGTGATAACACCGTTTTCCATGGGTACATTAAAATCACAACGCACCAAAACCCTTTTGCCTTGCACCTGTAAGTCATCAATATTTTTTTTGTTTAACATTTTAGAAATCCCCCTTTTATTTTTGGGATGTTTATTGTATAATTTTAGCATAACCACATACCCAAATCAAGGAGGATTTAATATAATGATAAAATTTGACTACCACACCCACACAGACCACAGTTTTGATGGCAAAGCCACCATCGACCAAATGATTAAACAAGCAATCGAGGTTGGTTTGGAAGAATATGCCATTACTGACCATATTGACTTCACATACCCAGAGCAACGGATTATTAGTCCCACAGGCATCGCCGCTAATGTTTCTGCTGTAGAGACTGCACGTGAACGATACAAAGACAAAATCAAGATTTTGGTGGGGGTGGAGCTTGGTTTGCGTCCAGACCTCGCAGAAGCAGGGGCGAAAATTGCTGAAAGTTATGATTTTGACATAATAATCGGCTCTATGCACGAAATTAAAGGGGTGGATTTTTATTACCCTGACTTACACCAAGGACGCACTAAACACGAAGTTTTTATGTTGTATCTTGAAAATATGTTAGACACGGTGAGGGCTTGCGATTGCTTTGACGTGTTAGGACATATCGGATATGTAGAGCGTTATATTCGTGGAGAGGAAGACAAATCCTTGAAATATGCCGATTACAGTGAAATCATAGATGAAATTTTGAAGGTAATTATCCACAAGGGCAAAGGCATCGAAATTAACACGTCTGGCTACCCATATGGACTTGGACACACACATCCCCAAGTTGACGTGGTACGTCGCTACCGTGAACTTGGTGGCGAAATTATCACCGTTGGCAGTGACACCCACCGCCCTGAAAATGTGGGAGGAAGCTTTGATAAAGCTAGGCAAGTTCTGGAGCAAGCTGGCTTTACCCACATTACCCGCTTTGATAAGCGCAAACCAGAATTTGTAAAATTTTAATTTAGATAATGTTGGAGGAAAAAGAGAATGAAGAAACTTTTGTACACGGCTCTATTCACTGTTATTTTATTGGTTGCACTTGTCGCCTGTAATGGGAATAGCGAAGATTATATCAGTGAACCAAACCAAATCCATGCCTTAGAGGAAATGGGTAACATCATTATTACTGTCGGCAACTTGTGGGAGGATTGGTGGAGCTTAACTGGGAATTTTGCTTATGTCGAATACTTACCATGGCAATCCTTAGACGATGTACGCAATTTTCTACTGCAATATTATACAGAAAATTTTGTTGACGCATATTTACTAGGCGAAAATTCTATATTTGCCGAATATGACGGCACACTTTTTGTAAACGGCAATCGTATGGGTTCTGGTCGCCATCGTTGGGATAATGCCACCCATGTGCTGGTTGAGCAAGAAGGCAACCGTGCAATCGTGGAAACAACTTTCCATCACGGTTTCTGGCATCGTGATGATGTTGAATGGGAGCCTACTGAACTACGATTTCGTTTCCATTTTGTAGACGGCAAAATTGACATGGGGCTTGACCCTTGGGGGCGTCACCAAAATATTATTTGGCCAGATACTTTCCAAAGCCCAGGAACTTGGTTGCCAAGCCTTGAGCAACTTGGAGAAATGATTGTAACAGCGGGCGGTTTATGGGAAGACTGGTGGTTTGGTTCTGGTCACTTTGCTAGCTTAGAGTACGACGACATTCCGACACATTTATCGCAAAACGCTGCTTTTGGTCGCTTCCCAATAGACCACCAATGGCAAAGTTTGGAAGATGTTCGCAACTATTTGTCACAATTCTACACAGAAAGTTATATTTACACACATATACATTCTGCGTTTGAAGAATATGACGGTAGGTTGTTTGCCAATGTAACCCGCATTGGTACAATGCGTCCCATGTGGGATGATGCCATCCACTTTTTTTACTATACAGGTGACAACAAAGTTATAGTTGTAACTGAATTTCAAATGGGTTATCCACGTGGAGGGGACTGGTGGACAGACATGACAGAAGCCCGCTTTTACACCCATTTTGTAAATGGCAGGATTGACATTGGCACAAGCCCGTGGACATGGGGCGATGACATAGTTTGGATGGACAGAATTTGGACATTTGATGAGGTGAAGCAAACAATTCAACGAGCTGGATATTTATGGGAAAATTGGTGGAATTTTGAACACGCCTTTGCACCACTCTATTTGGGTTGGCTGGATGCACCGATGCAGCCAGTACCTCCACATCTAAATGCTTTAGGTTATTTCCGTATGTATCCTAGTCCTTGGTTTGTGGATATGCACACCTTACGCCAATTTTTGTCACATTTTTATACCGATAGTTGGATTGACAATATGTTAGCAGAAGAAATACCTATTTTTATGGAATACAATGGCGAATTATTTGTGATGACAGCAAGAAACAACCACCCCCGCCCAGATTGGGAAACTGCCACATTCCAACTGGTTGAACAAGATGGTAACCGTTTTGTTATAGATGTTGTGGTAAATTTGCGTGATGCAGAAGGGGTGCTTCAGCACAGATTTACTATAATTGACGGCGTAATTGATGAGGGGCTTTCCCCATGGGTGACATGGGAGGATGTATGGTAGTTTTAACTAATACAAGAAAAATGTATGGAAAAAACCGAATTTTTGATGGTGTTGATATGACGATTGACGCCACAAAGCCAACTGTGATAATGGGCAAAAACGGTTGTGGTAAAACCACCCTTTTGAAAATTATTGCTGGGATTTTGGTTCATTCCAGTGGGGAAGCGGAACGCACGCCTGATATGAAAGTGGCTTTTGTACCAGACCGCTTCCCTAAATTGCCATTTAAGACAGAGGAATATCTGTTGCACATGGGCGACATTCAAGGCTTGTCCCGTAAGTTTACAAAACGCCAAATTGATGCCAATTTTGAGCTTTTTGGTATTCCAGACCAAATTAAAACCCAAAAAATCGCTAAATGTTCTAAGGGGACAATCCAAAAAATTAATCTTATACAGGCTTTTCTTACAAGGCAAGACTTGCTTGTTATGGACGAACCCTTTTCTGGTTTGGATGAATCTTCCACCGAAGCCCTTATCGGGCTTTTGACACGTGTTGCTGGGTTTGGTACAGCAATCGCTCTGTCTTGCCACGACAGGGATTTGGCACAAAAAATAACCGATAATGTTTTGGAGCTTGGAGCGGAGGGGGTGCAGCATGTCAGCTTTGATTAAATTTAACATCGCTTACTACATTAATTCTGCAAAGTATCTGATACCCCTATTGTTTTTCGGCGGGTTTTTGGTTGTCAACTTTCAAACTGCCCCAATTGACATTTGGGGCAACTTACATTTGACATCCATTGCCATTTTTGTTTTCGCAAGCATGGTTTCCGCAACCTTAATTGCCAGTGAGGACAAAACCCAGCTATATATTACATTGCTACACACAAAAAACGAAACCAAATACCATCTAAGCAAAATTTTGTCAGCTAAGATAACTTTGGTTCTGTTTTACTTTATTACAGTGGTATTTCCCATAATTGGCGGACACTTCCCTCGCCAGTTGACCCTACCAGAAATCGCTGTGTACCTTATTGTATATTTCTTGGTTGGCTTGCTTGGTGTGGCATTGGGGGTTATTTTTACCGACCGCATTTTTCCGAGAGAAGTCGCTTTTTTAGGACATATCATTGCCATCGTTATTGTGGCTGTGCCTTTACATGTAGTGTTTAGTGACATCGGGTTTTTAACCTATGTGTATTATCTGTTGCCACCCATTCACTTTTTAGCGGACGAAATGCACAACTTAGGAGAAGGCACATTGGTAATGGATGGCAATTTTATTATTTTTGTGGTGTCGTCTATTATCTATTCGATAGCTCTAACTATAATTTACTGCGTAGCAACAAGCACAAGAATTAAGCGTTAGTTTTCTTGCTCTTGCCAGATTTTTTGCGGTCGTAATAGTCTACGATTTCATCAAAAACATCCTTTAGAATTGCCGCCATGGGGATTGCCATTATCATACCCAAAATCCCAGCAAGTGCAGAACCGACGGTTATGCTGATAATAACCAGCAAGGGACTAAAGGAGAAAGAGTCGCCCATAAGGCGGGGTTGGATAATATTAGCATCAATTTGTTGGATAACGAAAAGTACGGCAGCGGCGATTAGACCTGTTGTAAAGTCTTGGGTAAAAATTACCACAATAACAGCAATTATCGTTCCAACTAGAGAGCCAAAAATGGGGATATAATTCACAATCCCAAGCATTATTCCTAACACTAGGAAAAATGGCGAGCCGATAAACCACAGGGCAATTGTAGCGACTGTACCAAGTATCAACCCATCAATAGTTTGGGTGCGGATATACTGTCTAAAATAGCCGTTTAGACGCTTGCCAGCCACCACAGCACCCTGCCAAAAATCGTGGGGAGTAAAAACCCGTAAAAGTTTATTAGCAAGGGATTTTATTCTGTCTTTGTCAATCAAAATGTAGATGGACGCAATTAGAGAAATAAACATACCGAAAACTGTTGTACCAACGCCTATAATTGCATTTATAGGCTGTGCAATGGTTTCAAAAGTAATTTCTCCAAGCCAGCCCATGACAGCGTCTGACGCAATGTCTAAAATATCCCCATCAAAAAGACCCATGGCGTTGATATTATCAATGGCTACCATAACCCCCGCCACATAATCATCAAAATTATAGGCGAAAAGGGCAATACTGTCAATGATTGCAGGTATTATAAAACTTAGTGCTAGTGCAAATAATCCTAAAATAACTAAGAAGGTTGTTAGCAATGCAAGTCCTCGTTGCTTTTTAAGTACAAAGGCGTTTTTAGAGCGTCCGTAGAGCTTTTGGAAAAAACCAACAGGTATGTTGATGATGTAGGCAATTAAAAAACCGTAAAAAAACGGAGACAAAATAGCCCACACAGCCCCCACAAAGTCACCGATAACATATAACGACCCAGAAACCCTAAAGGCGATTATT
>Ga0131853_10004253_pt1 | contig 25653 bp, 14 predicted proteins | sample TergutLab28metaG_FD_92764 | JGI IMG/M metagenome (GOLD analysis project Ga0131853, IMG submission 92764) | Labiotermes labralis P1 segment gut microbial communities from Petit-Saut dam, French Guiana - Lab288 P1 (version 2) (version 2) | ecosystem: Host-associated > Arthropoda: Insects >... | reverse complement strand
GTGAGGTGGTTGTGGTTGGTTGGGGGTGTTGTTTTTTTTGTGTTGGGGGGGGGGGGGAGGTTGATTTGGTGAAATGTGTGCAGACTTTGTGATATACTTGTTTGTTAACGTGTGTAACATATCTTCAGTACAAGAGAAAAGATTTACTGATATTTTGGGTCTATAAATTACTGTTCTGTGATTGCTGTTATCATGCATATTTAATTTCTTTTAGTGGTTTTATTACCTTGCACCATTTAGGTCCATATTGAAATAAACCAAGGAGAGGTACAGATTGCTTGCTTTTTGGCAAGTATCATTTTAGACAGTTGGGACACCACAGTTTGAATATAACAGCCTTCTCTTCTTTCTAGGTTTTCAGAAGATACCAGTATTGAAGACATTGGTGTCAGAGGTACTGGACATATGGATATCACAGGTTTTAGGATGAGTGAAGCACTAGATGGTGGACATAATCATTTCAGTACTTTTGCGCATCTTTCTTACGTACCTTCTCAGTCATGTTTCATTGATGGCTATAAGCCAGGGAATGTCCATGTTCTTGCTACACAACTGAATATAAATGCAAGCAGTTATGTTGAAGGAACCCAAATAAACACAATTTCAAAATCAGGCAATTCCACCACAAAAACTGAAACAGGTGCCTGTAGTAATTTACAGCCCAGCATAACTGTGAAATCACACGCAAGCGTGAAAGTTTTCAGATGTGAATTATGTGGTAAAGAATATGCAAGTAAGTGTCGTTTGAATAAGCATGCCGTAAGCCACAAGAATGATCGGCCATTTGTTTGTACATTTTGTAACAAGGCTTACAAACGGAATTATGAGTTAACAGCTCATATGAAATTACATAAAGGCATTAAAGACCATATAGTATGTGATATTTGTGGGTGTACTGCATCCACCAAGCAGTCATTGAAACTGCATAAGAAAAGGCATCTTGGTGAATATAATTTCAAATGTGAAGTGTGCAGTAAAGGTTGTGTATCTCAGTACGAATTGGAAATGCACAAGCAAGTGCATACGGGCAAATCATTTAAATGTGATGTGTGTGGAGTGGCTTTCTTTTATAAGGGTAACCTGAAAATCCATATTAAGAATCGCCATCAGGTTGATGACCAGACCATACCCCACTTCCAATGTGAAGTATGTGGTAGTAAGTACAGGCTGAGACAGTCATTGCTGGGACATATGAAGACCCATACTGGATATTTGTGTGATTTTTGTGGAAAGGCTCTCAGCAGTCAATCATCACTACGTGCTCACCGCCGCATTCACACCGGTGAGAAGCCAGTGATCTGTAATGTATGTGGCAAGACTTTTAACACAAGTTCATACCTTCGTGTGCATATGAGGATGCACACTGGTGAACGTCCACACTCATGTGATCTCTGTGGAAAGACATTTACACAGCGTTCCTCCCTGGTTATTCACAAGCGCTATCACACAGGTGACAGACCATACAACTGTAACATATGTCATAAAAACTTTGTGACAAAGACATTGATGAAAACTCACCAGAAATGCCATGATATTTCCCAGTAGGTGAAGTTTTGTCTTTAGGGAGATGTAAAAAAACTGTAAAACTTAGTTGTGTCATATCTACCTTGTATTTTGACATGTATGATAGGATGCTGTTCTTTATATACACCATCCTTGCAGTTTATCTAATAAAAAGGTTTTGATCATCAAAGGAAAATTTGTTATAAGTCTAATTCATGTAGTGTGTGTGTCAGTGCTTGAATTCTGTGTGTACCCACTGATCTGAATCTCCCTCAGTAATAGTAACATGGTGACCAAATTTTTTTGGGCAGATACTTGATTCTTGATTCATTACAACGTTTTAACATAAGGCACAATAAGTTTTGATGATGTTAATCTGTGTCCTGCCTTCATAGCATATTTGTGACGCATGTATGAAAGTACTCCAAGAAATTTATTTCATGTATTTAGGCAACATAGGTGTTCACTGCATTTTTAAGACACTGTAAGTTTTTCACAAAATGTCTTTTTTTTTCATGATTTTTATCTTTTTCTTTTCAAATAATCTTAATGCTTCACATTAAAAATGTATATGTACCTTCACTTCATGTAGTCGAACTTCTTCTACCATTAGGTGTATAGTGTTTAGACCTACAGTGGAAGATAAACCTTAATTTCCATCAAGATGTTTATGACTGTAACATGTGGTGTTTGTGGTAATTCACATTACAAATACTGATACAGATTCATTTTTGTCACCATTTACATTTATAGAATGTCTCCTAAATGCCACCATTTTTGGTGATGTGCTATTTTCTCTATGTTTCATTTGACAGCAAAGAGATAACTGAACTTGTGTCTTGTAAATAAAGCCAACTTGGTGCACATTTTTTCTTAGTACGTTTATTTCTTCGTATATGTATCAATCTCTACATGTTTCGGGCAACTATCTGCCCATTATCAGGAGAAACAATTGTATTTATGCAACACTTGGTACTTGTTGTTCTGTATGGGTGACTGTCTGGTGTACATACCAGACAGTTACAGTCGCCCGAAACATGTAGAGATTGATAAATATACTTAGAAATAAACATACTAAGAAAAATTGTGCACCAAGTTGGCTTTATTTACAAGATTATACAGGAATGCAAGGTCAACAAAACATAAAAAAACAAACAAAAAAAGATAACTGAACGTTTGTTAAAACGTGTAGCAGTATTGTTAAATATGTAATTCAGTATATTGTTAGAGTTCTACTGGTAGGTGAGGAGTATTTTTACACATTTGTTACTAATAAATGAGAGTATATTGGATACTAATAATTCCAGAAATCTTGTATGTACATAACACATGTAAGGAAATGATTCTGGCGACATTTTCATCCTTGAGGTTGTGATGTAACCGTTTGACCCATCCTACAGTTTCATAAAAGTAAGTTGCTTGATCAGTTGTTTATGACTTTTGACATTCAATGTTGCTGTGAAGAGAAGCGGTGTAGTTACATGCTGACATGCAACGTGTATCCTTTTGTGTTTTTGAGTAAAATATGTGGGAATAGTTGTCCCCCAAGTCGTATGGATTAGTGTCTGGTCGACTAATGTAACACCAAGTCTTATTTTTGAAACAGATGTGTTGCAGAATGGCTACAACATATTGAACTGTGATTCAGAACACCTGAAACGTAGCACTTTTTCTTTCTTTATTTATTTATTTCTTTGTGAAGTTTTCTCAGTTTGTGCATTTTGTATGTTGAGTGTGGATGAGTTTCAGATTATTTCACATGATCATACCAGGTTTTTTAGTGTCTTTATGTAGAAATTACCAGCAACACCTTAGATGTTTTTCACAGATTTATCATGAGCAGTGAAGGTCACCCTTAACACTTACTTCTTTGTATTGTGCCATAACAGTGTTTCAGGCAGAATTTTGCCTATTTGTTATGCACTTGAGTCAGGACATTACTCATCACAGTTTTTCACAAACAGGAATAAACTTGTAAATTTCAGAGTAGTTGCAACCTGCTTGAGGCTCTGTGCAGGAACTAATACTTTCTATCTGTGTTCTGAAATTTATGGGGTATTTGACGCCATGTGAGTTGCAATTCTTATAGCAGTTAGATAATGGTGGTTTGAGATCACACATTTGGGGGGGGGGGAGGTGTTTAATTCAATGACATTCTTTGTTTCTAAGAGTGTACTGCATCAGTGATAGAGGAATGTAATATTAGTATGTAGCATTTTTTAGAACTACAGTGACAGGCAAAATCTGGAGAACTTGGAGAGAAACCTCTTCTGGTGTCATGGTGTTTACAACAAATCCCATGTGGACTGGTGTGGCATGGCTTTGTAGTTTGTTGGACTGGTACAAATGTTTTCACATCATCTGCTGTCTTTACCACCTTGAAGAGATTTCTGTGAGACCGATTCCTGTCAACCATAGTGCACAGTGTCATATCCTGGAATACTGTGATACCATTTTTAAGCCACTTATAACAGTTTCTCTGATGAGTCACATGATGTTTTGGTTACTGTAGAATGCCTCAGTCATCTCTACAAACTTTTAACAATGACCCCTGAATGTTGACTCGTCAAAATCTATATACCCCTTCATGCAGTATCATGAATTTTACCTGGAATGTCTTGTTCCTTGTGATGGAAAAATTAACTTGTGCATAGATTTAGTTTTTGTACTGTACACTTAATGTTTTTAGGGTGATGTAATAACGAATGGTCAGTCAAGTAGGTCTGTGACTGTCCTGCTTTTTGCCTGTGAAGTGTAGATGTGCCGCGCATTACTTGCCGTGTCGTACAACCCACCTGGCAGAGCTCCTCCCCCTCTGTTTTGAAGTCACTGTGCTTATCCACCCTACCTCCCACTTTCCAAAATTGGTAATGACTTGTTTCTGGAATAGATTGTATGGTGGGTGCCAACATAGAATGGACACTGAAAAGGAAGGACTTGTCTCAGCATTGGTGTTTCTAAGGCAAGAAGTTTGTTACACTAGAACAGTGATGGTTCATTGGAGACATTGCTGATTGCTTGTGTGATGTGTGCCCTGTGAAAAAAATGATGCATCAGAGTATGCCATAGCTTATATTTATGCATTGCATAGTTCATCTTATAGGTGAGATGTAATTGTGAATGGTGAAACATGAGTTCATTGGAGATAATCGTACTTCATGCACTGTTATCCCTCCTTGGCAGTTTTAGTTTCCAAGCATTTAAATGTGCTTATATAGGTCAGTGCAATGGTGACCTTGTATGATGGTTGAACACAATATGATAGTGCTGAATTTTAATACCATGATCAGCAGGTTCATCGTTGGTGGAATTTCTGATTCTAAGTATCGCAGCTTTGAAGAAAGTACTGCCATGTGAATTGTGAAATATATGATGAATGGTTGGTATTCTCTTCATTTGTGAGCCAAGTGTATCAGAAGGATGTTAGGGAAGGTATGTCTCCTCTTAGGAAGCTAATCCATACCTTCAAATCACAGTGCATTTGTTCAGTATGCTAATTTGACCCTAAGTCTGGATTAAATTTGCTGATTTTTGTTGACTAATCTGTCAGATTGGATGAGACCTTTTGTTCATGAAGTACTCACCCATCACAGGTTTCCTTACACAGAATATATGAGCACCTTGTAGGCTTCTAGCAGGAGTCACATTTAAGCTGGAAACAGCCAAATGCTTCTTCCAACCAGGAAGGTGTTACAGATATTTTGGCATGCCTTGCAATGAAATGTATTATAAGGACTGCATGAACAACCCATCCATTATCAACTACAAAACAGTGTTTTACATGTCTGCATTGCATGTTACAGAGTAGCTGTCCCATCCTGAATCGCATGTTCCAAAATAAAATCCTGTTCAATCATTTTAATGTACTTGAAACATGGTTGGTTGAAGCTGTTACATAAGAAATACACAACTGAGTGATACACTCAGGATTTGCTGTTACAAACTGTAAGTGTACACTGAATTTTAAATTAACCGGATACGCTTACTGTGGATAGGATAATGTTGCAATTGATCTTGTAAAAGTAGTTTTCAAAATATCTGAGGGGTTTTGAATAGTAAATTCTGAACTTTAACTTCCAATGCTTGCAGTGACCTTCAGTGTCTAACAATCCTATTGGACTGTTGGACTGGCAAGTAGTTTAAAGACATGACTAGAGTGTGAAGATGGAGTCAGTATGTTCCTCCCAGAGGTGGTAATTATTTACCGGTGAACACAGTGCAGCATCCCAAAAGACTCATAAATTTGTCAGCACTGTTGTAAGACTCTCTTATCTTTCATCTTTTGACTGTAGTTATGACCTTCTAAATTCTGTAATGCAGTTAATTGGTTGCTTAGTCGAACACATCTGCGCTGCTCGAAGAAGCCATACCATGAAGTCTTTTAGCCTCTTTTGGTGGTTAGTCCTTGAAGGTGCTTTGGAGATACATTCATAATAAAGGGACCATGCATGTCATTCTTCTTACAGGGTACTGGTGTACCAAGTTTGTTGTCTCTTACATGTCACAGAGTGGCAATATTTTGCCCTTGTTGGATGTCTATACCACTGTTTTTGACGAAGAAGTGCCATGTGACTACATTTAAATTTTATGTGAAAATGTTTCCTGGCTTTAAAACTTAGAACATACAAATTTTCATGTGAAGTCTCCTACATCTTGCAGAGTGGCAAGTATTTTGCCCTTGCTGGATATTTCTACTATTGGTTTCGATGAAGAAGTGTCATGTGGCTACATTTAATTTTTTCATGAAGATGTTTCCTGGTCTTATAACTTAACATACATGTGTTCACATAAAAACAAATTGCATAAGGGAGACGGTGATTTGAAATTCAAAACAACCGTGTGAGGGCAGTGGGGAACATTATTACACATGCAGACACCAATGTGCAAATGCACAGTTGAAAGGGGAGTTTCGCAGTCATGTAACACAGGCCAACACCACCCGTATTATGTACTATGAAATTACTGAACTTTTGAAGAGAAGTTAATTCAGTACAGGGGAAGCATTTTCAGTAGTTATTTACTAGCGTTGTATCCACAGTGTGGCCATGGCGTCCACAGTTGAGACTTGGCAATGTATGCCCCAGAGTCACACCAGACAAGAATGACATTTGGCTGGATCGATATAAAAAGACATGTTACTGAAAGGCTATTAGAGACGAGTTCCTTGCTGTGCTAAAGCCACATTTCATGGAGCTGCTTGATGTTTAGAACTGTTACTCCAAAAGAGATTTTAGCTCGGCTTAAGATGAGGTGGAAGCTACATTTTGTGGAGCATGGAATACATGGACAGCGACGAGCACAGGTATGTTTTGTGCCTTTTGTGTGATGTGTTACTGACCAGAAATGACCACCCTTAAGTAGGCTGGAATGGGGGGAAAGGAAGCTGTTAACTGCCTTGTCCTCTGTGATGAATGCTTGGTGACCGAAAGTGTTGAGCTGAAAATAAATCAGGATGTAAAGTACCAGAATTTGTAAGAATAAGATTCTTGTTTGAGTCTTGCATGCTTACAAAAAAAGCAATAATCGGGTGTTGTAGGACATACCGTGTTTTTCTGATGTCTTGTTAACATGTGACTAAAAATAAAATTCCTGGTGGTAGTTGCCATTGTAATTTCAATTGCCTTTTTTAATACTGTTTTGTCATGTGCTGTGGAAGGTCCAATGAAAACCATTTAATACTCCTAGAGAACCCGTGAATACTTCAGGATAGCCACTGCCTACATCGCAGTTTGTTCTCAATAGGCATTTCTTTACACTAGATGTATTAGATGTGCCATCTTGCATTTCTTCATACCACTTCTATTGGTCTGCATTGTAGTGCAGTTTACTTCAAATAAATATTGGTATTTCCAGCCGCCACTTGCAGTGGTTGTGTTGCCATGGTTATTTGACTAGGTTGAGGTGCTTTTGGACTATTTAATTTAGTTCAGGCATTACTTATTGTCTAGTTAAAGACGTGTATGTCTTCTTGAAAAAGTGGCTTTGATGTATTGATTTTATGCATATACAATCTCAGCTGCAAGAGAGGTAACGGTACAATGCTGTTTCCACCCTTGATAGAAGTTTTTCCAAGTTCCATTGTTGATGTATAATTTTAAATATGTGAATTTAGGCTTAAAAATTATTTATGGTGTCAGCATTGGACCAGAAGCTTGCAAATTGTTTTCACTGTAATATTCTCATAGTGGATCTATCATTCAGTATTTTGACTGTAACAAAATTCTCTTCTTTTTAGGTTTTCAGAAGATTCCAGTAACAGGGAATCTGATGCCACTGGTACAGGAAATGTTGACATAAATTGTAGCATGAATGAGATTGCTGGTTTTGCAGGTTGCTCTAAAACACCAGTGGTTTGTTCTTATACACCATTTGCATACCTTGTGATGCATCCATTTGAAGCATGTCTTAATAGAAGTCCTAACCTTGATATACAGTCTGAAATTAATTTATGTTTGATGTCAGTTTTGCTGTTAATGCCACAACAAATAGAGAGTTGAAAGAAGATCTCTTCACTGTTCATTCTCAAGAAACTGGAAGCATCAATGCAAATCAAGACTTTCCTGTGCCACCTGATAATCATGATAAAGTTTTCACATGTCAGTTTTGTTGTAAAGAATTCTCAGATAACTGGCTTTTGAATAAGCACATTGTTGGCCATAAAGACGATCGGCCATATCAGCGTAACATTTGTATCAAAACGTTTAAACGTAATTATGAATTGACAGCCCATAAGAAGCATCCTAATGAGATTAAGGGTTATGACTGTGAGGCTTGTGGTAAGGCTGTTTCATCAAAGCAAGCGTTGGAACTGCATAAGAGAAAACATCTGGGTGCATATGACTTTCAGTGTGATGTGTGCAGTAAAGGTTGTCTGGCTAAGCATCAGTTGGATAATCACAGGATTGTGCACTCAGGGGAAAAACAGTTTAAATGTGACATCTGTGGATCAGCTTTCTTCTACAAATATTACTTGAATGTGCACATGAAGAATTCCCATCCTGCTGAGCAGAAGGTACCAGGCTTCCAGTGTGAGGTGTGTGGCAGCAAGTTTAAGTTCAAGGGATCATTACTAAAGCATGTGAAATCCCATACTGGTTTTCTGCGTGGTGTTTGTGGCAAGACCCTTGCCAGTAACACCTCACTAGAGGCAAACCACCGTGTCCATACTGGTGAGAAACCGGAAGTTCGTGTTGTGTGTGGCAAAATGTTTGTGATGAATTCCTTCCTATGTTTGCATTTACGGACACATATGTGGTAAAAAGTTCACACAACCTTGCTCCCTCGCAGTTCACAAACGCTACCATTCAGGTGTAAGGCCATACCAATGTAAAGTATGCCATAAGAACTTCATAACAAAGACACTAATGAAAACCCACCAGAAGAGACACAATGTATCTTCATAAGAGACCATTTCTTCATTTTTTAGAAGTGTTGTCATACATTACAGATGTTCCTGTCTTGATATTTTGAAAAGTAGTTGAAATGCATATTTTTTTAATATTTTATTCAGCTGAATTTGTATTTGAGATTTATATGACAGTGCCAATATCACATTGTGCAGGAAGAGGTGTATCATTTTGGAACACCTGCATATTTAAGGGCTGAATGTGTTTTAAGTATGGTGGAGCGAGCTAGCTCAGAGTCATTTTTGTGTCCTTGTGCATCAGAATGACAGCATGGAGGTAACAGATGTTGATCCTCCAAGTGACAGTGATTATCATCATTATTATTCAAATATTCTGACTAAAAGAATGTATCACATGAATTGTGTCACCAGAGATTCTGTCAGATTTGCACGTCAGTTCAACCTTGTGATCAGGAATATGTGAATTCTTTTATGTGATCAGGCCATTATGGGTAGAAGAATTAATTCCAAATCAAAATACACACTTTCTAAATTTACTGAACTCAAATATACATCATTCTTATGCCATGCTGTATATTAATTATAATGTGTCATTTTCATGAAATTTCAAAAACAAGTTGTTTGAGTTATAACAAGGATGTCTGTATTACATAGCCTACTCCAGTTACATTGTGATGGGGCAGTTTGATGTACCTTATATATACCCTGTAATACTGTACGGCAAAATAAAATCAGTGACTTACAATGAAGTTTCTTGATTTGGGTTTCATGTTGCAGTTGAATTATGACAAAATGTGTGACGATGTGCTTATTGTAATGAATAGTTTATCAAAATCTTACAGTAAGCTTATTTGTTAATTATGTTTCTGTTTTGATTTGATTGTATGGAAATTTTTATTGTTATGTGTGAATGTTTCTTTCAACATTTGCAGTAGATTTTGTTGCAGTTTTGAGGCTGTTCCATCAATGAAGGTCTTCCAAAAAGTTATTGTTTTGGAGGTTTTTTTGGGTATTGTGAAACAAGTTTGTAGGATAATTGTAAACAAATGTGGTAAAGCTTGCCTTCTTTTCTTTTTTTCCTCCCCCCATTGTGTGGTACTTGGAAACAACTTTCAACAAAATGTGCTTTCATTGTTGAATGACAATTCAGCATCTAGTGTTTAATGCTCTGTAGATGATGGAAGATGAGGGTATTTTAAACAGAGGATGCTGCATATTCTGTGCTTTGTTTTTCGCTGTCAGTAATGATGTACATCATACTTATATACCTTTCTTATAACAATTTGTGAATGTGTTGACATTCATTTTAAGTTTGTTGAATGCATGTTTTAAAGGATTTAAAGGATATAACTGCTTATTAGGCATTAGAATACAGTTTATTCTCTGTGTTCGATATGTTTTATGATGGATTAGTGCCAATCATTCAAAAGTTTGTTGATGCTCTTTATGCTTATAATCAGCATCTGTCCATCACCTTCTGTATCTCAGAAAATAAACAGGGTAAACAAGCAATTTACTTGTTTTGTGAATGAGAACCTGGAAACATAGTTAATGTGGACATGGGTATAAGTCCAGGTCAGTTTCCTTCCCCATATTTTCCCCATACAAAACAATTCAACTATGATGAAGACTTGTGTATTTATGCAATAACCATAGTAACAAAATGTGTTGCTGGGGTCATGTAAATTATGTTTGCCTGAGGCTTTAATTTTATTTAGTTTAACCCATTTGTATAGTGTGCATGAATGCACTGAAAGGTGTGTCAAAGGTCAAGAAATTTCATAATCATGCCTAGTAATTTATTTGGAAGGAAAGTCATTATTTCCAATGTTGTTTCTTTAAATTATGGCAACTTGGAAAGCATTATAGGTGTTATTTTATAAACGTGTGTAATGCTGCACCAGTATTGCATTGTATGGTAATAAATATATACAGCATGGATAATTTACCAGTGTAGTGGCTGTCCAGCAAGTTAGAAAATCACATTGTGTTCCTACAGGATTCATAAGTTGTTGTACATGCATGTAACTTGGCACAGAATTACAGTACTCAGAAAGAGAACTTGTAACACGGATTGCAGTTGTCTGCACCAGTTTCAGTAGAAATCATACTTGTATGGCACTCACATTGAATGCACAAATGGCACAAAGAAGAGTGTGTTCCTCAAATTACAGTGCACATTCTTCTGCACAGGTTTCCTTAATACCAAATGTCAGAGAATTAAGATAATTGATTATCAGTTGTGTTCTGTCTGAGTAGAACTTTGATAGTTTTATAATGTAATTTCTATCCAACCATTTTAGCAGTGCCATGGCATTCCGAAATTAGGTATTGGCAGTGTTCTGATGTAGGTTGAGGTAATGGTTTTACTGCCATGACATGATGTTCTGAAATTAGGTATCAACAGTGATTATTCTAACGTAACCTGGTAGGTTGTAGTAATTGTCTTACTGCCATGCCATCATGTTCTGAAATTAGGTGTTAGCAGTGGTTAAACTAGCATGACACAGTTGAGGTATTGGTTGTCCTTCCGTGATACAGTGTTCTGAAATTAAGTATTGCAATGGTTATGCTGACATGAAACAATGTTCTGATGGTAGCTTGAGGTAATGGTTGTACTGCCATGATATAAAGGTAAAGCAATCCCATTACAGGCCTGGACAGGCCCAGAGGGTTCCAGGAGGTTGAGGCTCCCAGATTTCAGGATATTTTGGCACATGAAGGTGGTAAGGTTATCAGCCCTACGCACACTGCCATGATATGGTGTTTTGAAATTGGGGTATAAGCAGTGGTTATGCTGACATGACAGTGTTCTGATTGTAGGTTGATGTAATGGTCAACACTGCCATCATATGGTATTCTGAAATTAGGTATCAGCAACAATTATGCTGTCATTACCCAGTGTTCCAGTTTTAGGTTGATGTAATGGGCACACTACCATGATAAATTGTTCTGAAATAAGACAGTGGCATAGTCTTCTGCATTAGCAGCTAGAGTATATCATTGAGGGAAAGTAGTGTCATTTGAAGTCTTGGTGAATTTCTTGATGAAGATATGATGCCTGGTCGACCGGTAATTGGTTTCTGATGTTTGATAGGAGCTTTCTGCTTCCATCTTGAGGTTAGTTCATATGCAAAGAAAACCTTTTCTTGGATCTCTTGGAATACCCTGCAGTCTTTAATCTTAAAGTGAAAAATGGCTTTCCACAACATAGGTTTACTCTTCTGATACCAGAGACTATTTTTTAATGCAAGATGGTTATGTTAAAGCTCATTTATGTTACAGTTCAAAGTGAGTAGTGTGGAATAATTGAGTGATGATATTCATTACTTGGACAAAAAGCACAGTACCTGTAAAAAAACTGAAGTTTATACATTTGACATGTTCCTGCATTTGTAATGCAGGCTACTGTTGAATCCCCAGTTTTTATAACCTTTACAGCTTTATAGTACAATAATTGTACTTGAGAATGTTTAGGTATTGATTCAGGTTAAAGGTAGATGTTTTTGTCATTAGATACAATGTAACAGCATTCTGGTTCAGCAGACTTTCTGTCCTGTCAAATAGCAGTACCACTGGAGTTATCAAATGAATAGTCTGTAGCCATTTTTTTAAATTTTGTCTTGTACTTGCTTATAATTTGAACCTAGAAGTCCCATATCATTTAACTGAATGTATAGAATAATTTTGTTTCTGTGCTTCACATGGTTGGCATAGCAGTACTTATATCAGAAATAATGACACTTAACACTGATTTTCTGTTGTGTTTGTAAGCAATGGTGTCTGCATACTGTCCAACCAAGTCACATTGTTGAATGTAAATGCAACATGAGACCTGATTGTAATTTACTGTGACAGACATAATTTGACCATTATTTTTAAACTGTCTTCTTTCTAGGTTTGCATCTGAAGCAGTAAGGCAAGCTGTAGGAGTAGATGCCATCCCTTCTGCAAATTACATTGGAAGTGATGTGTCAAGTGCACTGACAGTGAAGTTACAAGATAGTCTAGTGTCATGTAAAGTATGTTGGAAAGTGTTTCCTCAGTCCCAGTTGGAAGTTCACAAAATGTTTCATGGCACATATGAGGAATGTTTGACTTCTACACTTAAGTTTGGTGGAATTTCAAAGATGAATGCAAATGATACTGGAATTATGAATAGTGTCACTCCGTATTCACTTTATGATGAACACTCTGGTTTTTGTGGTATGTCAGCACAAGCTAAAAATATTACACATTCCTGCAGCATTTACAGTAGAAAATTCAAACAATCTGGGGATCTGATAATGCATGAGGGGACCCATGAACAACAGGTACTTCATACATGTGACATTTGTGGTTACAGCACCACAGATGGCTTCTACTTCGGCATTCACAAGAAGAGACATATTACCGAATACAATTGTGACCTTTGCGGTAAGGGCTGTCACACAAAGAGTCAGTTGGAACGACATAAATCTTCACATGGTGGCAAACCGTTTCGATGCCTTGTATGTGACAAACAGTATTCTTGCAAGAAGACTCTGTTCAACCACAAGAAAATGTTTCACTCAGATGCAGAAGAGAAGGCGAGGTTTCATGCTTGTAATGTTTGTGGAAAGGCATTTCCTAAGAAGTCATCACTCTTGTACCACAGCATATCGCACTCAGGGCAGAAACCATACAAGTGTGATAAGTGTGACAAGGCTTACCCATATAAATACAATCTGGCTACGCACAAAAGGACAGTTCACTCTGATATACCAGTTGAGAAGGTTCGGCATCAGTGTGAGATGTGTGGCAAAACATATGCTCATAAGAGGTCACTCTTACTTCATATGAACTCACACACAGGTGCTAATGTGTACATTTGTGATGTCTGTGGTAAGTCCTTGTCAAACAAGGATCATCTGAAGTTTCATTGCAGAATACACACTGGTGAGAAACCAAATATATGTGATATTTGTGGCAAGGCATTTAGTAAACCTTTTGATATGAAACAACATAGACGTATACATACAGGGGAGCGTCCATACAAGTGTGACCTGTGCACAAAAGCGTTCACACAACAATCAACTCTTGTGATACATAGGCGTTACCATACCGGACAGAGACCATATCAGTGTGAACTGTGTGACAAGGACTTTGTCTGTAGGGCTCTCCTCAATGTCCACATGAAAAGTCATGCTAAGTAACAAATATCTTTCACAGGGCCATTTCCAATCAGATGTATTCCATAGATTCACATAATTGCAGTAGTGCACAATAACATTTCCTAAGATTAGTAAATGTTGAGCATATTGTCATTGCCCATGCAGCAGTTTACTCTAACTACTCAATTTTAGCAGCTGAGTGGTTCGATGTTTTATTCCTTTGAAGTCATAAATGTCTGCGCCTGTTATTTCGTGTTACTTTTGTTCTTATGAATGGTAAGGTGATAGTTATAATATTGATGCAAGGAACATTTCTGTGAAAGTTGTTTTGTGTATGAGATCTTTGCTGTAAGTTGCATGAGCATTACATTGCAATAAAAATATACTTGTGAACAGATGCTGACTTTGTTTTTGCATGTTCTCTTGTCACATAATATATGACCATCATGACGGCGGTGTCACATTATTACCAGTCTACCTGTGTGTGATGCAAGTTGTTACGTTATCTTAGTTGCAAAGCAGCTGTTGGGCGGTGAGGGGGTGGGGGGAGGTGAGAATTGTGAGGAATATACCTTATGGGCATTGAGTTTTCTTCTTCTAAAGTTTATGTCCTTTTGTATCTTTGTTGCATATATTGCTATAATACAAATGTTTGGTTTTTTAAGTTTCTGAAAATGTTCAGGAGTTTTTTCATAAGGGAATTATTTTTTACAATATCATCCACATAGGCCTTGCCAAGGTTAGATATTTTGTTTCAACTTTTTAAACCTCTGTGTCTGTGTGTTTGTTGGAAGTGAAATGGTAGAAATGGCTCAGCAGTTTAAGTGAGTGACAATTAAGGTGTGATTATGGCAGGGGAAAGTATTGTCCTTGCCATTATATTTAGTGTCTCCACATACTAAGCAGCTAGAGTATGAAGCTGTTTAGTGCCAAGAATTGGCTGAATGGTGCTTTGCCTCCTTCCTCATACCTTTTTGTAGTTTGGTATATAAACACCTTTGAAACACACTTAATGTTGTCTTATAAAATATGAGTCTTTTATGTTTGTTCCATTGAAGTTAGTTAGGGTCGGGGTGTGATTCAAGATTCGTTTCACAGGACATGTTAAAATTGTGATAATCAACATGGTGTAACTCTTGCGCCCATCATATATCACTCTCTCACACTTGACATGAATTTAATGCATGTAACAATGCTTGCCCATTACAGAGGACACGTTAAAATTGTGATACTGGACATAGTGTAACTCTTGGGCCAATCGTATATCACTCTCTCACACTTGACATGAATTTAATGCATGTAACAATGCTTGCCCATTACAAATTCTTCCAGAATTGTACTACATTTTACCCCCCAGCAGATTTATTTATGTGACCTGTGATGTCTTTACACAAACTGATTAACAAACTAAGCAATTCCACAGGGAAATTCTTCAGAAGCCAAGAGTTCCTCAGTCAAATTTCCTGCATTTTGTGGAGTCCGAAGTTTCCTGCCACTTGTCCCTTCACTGAGCCAAATAAATCCAGTTCTTACCCTCACATTCCATGTCTTTAATGTCCATTTTAATATTATCCCCATATCTGTGCCAATGTCTTCAAAGTGTTCTTTTAGATTTAGTTTTCCCCATGAGAGCACTTTATGCATTTCTGTTTCCCATAATGTACCACATGCCTTGTCCGTCTCATCTACCTAGATTTGATCATATGAATAAACATCTGCAGTGGGTTACAAACGATGAAACTCAGTACTCATTTTTGTCCAGCCACTCCACACTCATACCTATTTGGCTGATATGGACAGCAAATCTGTGGGCAGACAAACTAAAAGTGAAAGTTACGCAGTTTACAGTATGTGCTAAAAATGTTGTTTGTAATCATTGTTATTGTGATCAGTATATTTGCATGTTGCGCTGAATCAAAATGCTGAGCGCTCATTTACACTCCCCACCAATCTTTCTGGCACATGACACAAGATGCCAGGGTTTCAAGATTAAAATCTTGCAGTATTGAAAAGAATGAACATTGGTGCCACATATATGTGCTTAAAAGCAGCCTGCTGGGTAATGTGAGTTTTTGTAATTTTTTGAGCCATGGATTGCTAGTAGGCTCTGTTTTTACACCTGACTATGGAAGGGGTTGATGTGCTTCTTCTTGAGTAGCTCAAGGATTTATGGGAATCTGTAAGGCGGTTATATTGTCTGTGTTTGTAATTTGAGTTTTATTAGCACATTTCTTACATCTGTTGAATTTGAACACTGAAGTACAGTTATTTGTGTGTAGATGTGAAATAGAGAATAATAAATGTTTTCATAATTACTGTTTCCTGTTTTTCCTTCTGTTGGTGGAAGGTGTAGGTTTATTTATTAGTTTGCATAACCCCATCCTTGCTGTTTGGGGATATGCCTGGAGTTCTGATTGTGAATTAAATCACAAAGTTCCTGTGATGTGTATTGTTCTTATTTATAGGGAAACAATATCTGCCAGATGTTCACTGTTTGTCCTTGTATGTTACTGCAGACGTAATGTTTTTGCATGCTTGTCAGTTTCGGCCTTGTTTTCTAAAATGATTGAGACTGTATGATATGTTAGTACTCTGCATTGGTTTATGTGGTTTTGGTAGCCTTATGTACATTCGGCACCAATTCATCAATATGTTGGATAGGTCAGTGTAATTTCAAAATTGGACCTTTTATATTTTTGTGTAATGAACCTATTTGTAGTTTAATCTCTTGGGATGGAATTGTGGAATGGTTATTGAATAATAGCATGGAAAGGATGTTGAAGTATTCATGATGTAATTTAAAGTATTATACTAACATTTGCCATGGGGAATGACAGAACACAGTGCCAAACGATGGTATGCCCACATCTGCAAACAGTCTCTATAAATAATGTAAATCTCATGACATTATGATGTAAGGATTCAGACAGTTATGTCCCAGAGGTGTATGGAAACTGGTCCACGGTACATTTCCTATGTATCAAGAAGAGAATTTTGTAGCCACTAGATTTTACAGATATGAACTATAAATACAGCTGATGAACATGAAATTGAGCTGTTACTTGTAGTGCTATTATGAAACAGTATTTAGCAGGTCCAGCAAGCGTAAATCCTAATATCCTAATTAACAGTGAATGAGCATCTGCATTATTTTATAAGTATGTTTGACATTCCTGCTACTGCTGCTGCAGGTACTCTTCCTCCTCCTCCTCCTCATCCTACTACTACTACTACTACTACTACTACTATACCACTACCACCACCACCACTGTGATTGCCACCATCTGGATTTGAAGGTGCATGTTACTGTTACTTTCTGCCCTTCATTTGTGAAATCATAACATATATTATTCATATCGTTAACATTTTGAATTGTCAGGTAATTTTAATTTTGATGGGGTTTTTATGTGTGAGAGTAGAACAGCTTACTGTTGTTGCGTCATTTATTGGAATAGATAGACAGTCTGCCTGATGTCTGTTAGGGGGGATTATTATGAAAGCAGCAAGTACCCTTCATCTTGTGCAACTGCTTAAAAAGTCTGTAACTTCTTTGACACAGAAACACAAGAATAAAGCATTCAAATGACACCTGAACACTGAAGAAAGGCATCTGAACTGTGGCTTTAGTGTTTCTCTGCCTTCAAACATTTAAAAGGGCAGAGCTTCAAAGGTGGTGATAGTTTTGTTATGGGAGTTCAACGATTTTTATACAGTTATTTTAATATTGTTATGTTTATTAAATTGTATTAAATAAGTGAAAGGGATAGATGTGTAACATGTAGGACATGTGGATAAGCAGCTCATATAAATAGAGTTCAGTTGTAAGTTGAACTGAGATACCATCAAGCTTAATGACCATTTCCTGATATGTAATTTATAATGTAGACCTTTGTACATGTTACAGTAGGTTTTAAAAATGACCTCTTTCAGTTCTCTGACATGCTTGGCAGGTGGTGAAGACATTATTAAGTACTGTTTGAAGTTCTTGTCTAAAAATTGCTGATACTGCACAGCAGGTATAATGGCAGCTGTGTGACTCTGACACTACCAGACCTTTCTAATGTGTATGGTACATTACATTACTGTAGTCACACAGTTCATTTAGTCTTTTTAGTCTGCTGTGTATAACAGATGTCTGAAGCATAGAGTAATGGACATTTCTCTTGCTTATGAGGGCGCATTCCAGCTTAATATAGAGGATTCTCATTATGGAATAAAATATAAAGAAGAAATCATGTATAGAATGTATAGGAAATTTAGAATATTGGGTCTGAATGTTTTAGTTCCTATGAATTCAAGCATGTCTGAGAGTTGAAGAAGGTTGTTGGCAACACCTCTCTGCTGCGGTAACTTGTATTTTATATATGTGTATGTACACACACACACACACTCAATATGCTGAAGTGTAAGGCTGTGAAGCTTGCCATGCATCTGGATTTGGTTATCATATGAACTACTCATATGTTGATGTGAAAATGGAAGGGAAAAGAGTGTTTCAATATAAAACTTTATCTTAAAATTAATCTGGAAATTTGAGATAGACTGAAGCAGCTGGAAATGGGGTCTGTTGACAGGATTTTCTTTATTGTACCAGATGTTTTAATCCATTAATACAGAACTTTTAGATAAGCTGAATTGGCATGGATTACTCAACTAAGGCTTGATACCTTGGACATGACTAACCATTTAAACTTTATAAATATTGGGTTGGGTGTTAATTGAGGCAGTTTACTGAATAAGCACCATTTGTCCTCCACTACAGAAAAAAGGTACATAAAATTTGCAGTTCACACAGCATGTAATTGGCACACAAAGTAAAGAAGAAGTGGCATTACCAAGAGCAGTCTCTTGTGTCAGTAGCATTGTGGATCATATGTGCAATATTACTTTCTCTAGTGGTTAGTTTCTGTTAAAACTTATACATAAATGGTCATTTTCACATTATCTTGTTTCTAGGTATTCAACAGAGGCGTTCATTGAAGGTGTTATTGAGAGCAAGAAAAGAGACTGTAATGAGAGGCCACCAAGAAGCAGAAAACTGGTAAAGAAGGTGAAAAATCTGAAGATGTTTGAAAAAATGTGGCATGATATGTCTCAAACTGAACTGGAATCACAGAACTTCATACATTATGATCATTTAACTCCTGTTGTCAAGATAGAAATTGAATCTGATTCTTCAGACACTGGGAGGGAATTCAGATGTCCTGATTGTAATGTGACTTTTGAGTCAGGTGATCTCCTTGCTTACCACGTGACTCTTCACAGAGACTTGTATCCCTATTCTTGTGATATGTGTCCTGATAAATTTAGAAGTGCAGGAGGTTTGAAGAGGCATCGGAAAACTCATGGTAAAGAAAAAAGCTTTGTTTGTCATGTGTGTGGTTTTGCAACATACCATGAAAAGTATCTAAAAATGCATGTCTGGAGACATGCACATTCATTCAGCTGTGACAAATGTGGGGAGATTTTCCTCTTCAAGAGTCAGCTGACCAAGCACATGACCGTTCATATGCAAAAAAATTTCAAGTGTAACATCTGTGGAGAAGAGTATGCCCTTAGACGTTATTTACTGCTACATAGGAGGCAGAGCCATCCATCACAGACGGGGAAGCCATTGAGCCACAAATGCATTACGTGTGGTAAATTGTTTCCCTACCGCTCAGCGCTGCTTGTGCACCTTACCTCACACACAGCCGACAAGAAGTTGTTTACATGTGATAAGTGTGGGGCCACATTTCGATACAAGCAATCTCTGTATGCACACAAGAGATGCATTCATCCAGACTCGTTACAAGAACTTACAGACAACGATGATGGTGTCAAGAATATAAATCAGTGTGAAATTTGTGGCAAGACCTTTCCCTATAAGAACTCTCTGCGTGTGCATGTGAATTCTCACACTCGAGCTAACACCTATGCTTGTGATGTATGTGGTAAGTCTTTTAGCACAAGAGATCACCTCAAGTACCACTGTAAGATCCACACTGGGGACAGGTCTTATACCTGTGATGTGTGTGGGAAGGCTTTCATTAAGAGCTGGGACCTCAAACAGCATCAGCGCACACACACAGGGGAACGGCCTTATAAATGTGAAATATGTGAGAAAGCCTTCACCCAGCGCTCCACACTGACTATACACAGACGCCTACACACTGGACAGAGACCCTATAAATGTGATGTGTGTGACCTTGATTTTGTATGCAAGGCCTTGCTTACTGTCCATGAGAAAACACACAAGAAGAGCAGCACAGCTGTGAAAACTTAGTATTGTGAGGTTTGCACTTGTGGTGACCATGGTAATTACTGTCTTGTTGGAGAGGATACTGTGTGCATGGCATGACTTCCCAAATGTCAGTTGTATGTAGACAGGGAGTTAAAGAAGCAGGCAGTGGAGTGATGTATGCAGTCTTTCTTTGGGTTCAGATATTTCGTGTTTCTTTGTTCACTGTTTTTGTGTGAAATAGGTTTCATAAGTGAGGGTGTACTTTTAACAAAACATGAAGGAGAATGAAATTTGTTTTGAAGAAGTTTTGTTATTTTTTCTCTTGTACTGGATAGTACAAAATGCCTAAATATTTCTACAAGTGATAACAGTTGTTTTGTCTTATTGTTTTGTGTGCATTGGTGTAGGTGTTGCCTGTACAGTACATCACACAGCAGAATGTTGAACACAGGTGAACTGCTTCTGTTTTTGTTGTGAGGAATGGGCCTGTGATAAACATTTAGTGGTGTTGCTTTATGGACATTGAACATATATATGTGCTGTTCATAGTTCATTGCTACAGAGAGCTGAGTTTGTTCAGTCATATTCAATAAAGGAATAGTCAAGAGTATCCTGTAGTATTTTCTTAATTTAAGTAATCCCAACTAGAAATTCCTAAACCATGATAAAATACTTACCTCAGGTGAAGAGAACACCTAAGAAGAATAAAGATGATAATAGATTAGAGGAAATGGAAAATCCCATACTTAATGTGACTAGTTACGTGGAAATTGCAGTATCTCAATTTTGTTGGAGTTATAATCATCCTATGTTTAATTCATGTTTATATTACATACACTAATTATGCACTAAAGCTGGCATTAAACGTGATGTACACACTCCTTGCTGCTCTATAATCCTTTTCAAAAAATGTTTACCAACTACACAAGCAGAATGCACATTACCAGCTTCTGAATGTATTCCAGAGCTGACTTTACCTTGTGTTCGCAAATTTTCCTCATTTACTAACTGATGTATTTTTTTTTCTCCCCCAAACATGAAGTACTTATGTTTCAAATTGTAGTCTGTCTCTTTATACAGTACTTGCTTATACCCATCTGTTGTGTTTTAAGGGGTCATGCTGTTTGGATATTTTAGTGTCTGCCAGGGAATGAATTATTCTCACATATTACATATGTTTATAAGTATCTGATGTTTTTTGCTATCCGTTCTTAGTGATACCATCAGATGTCATCCTCCGTTTAAATTAGAGGATAATCTTTTTAACCATGTATAACATATGTTGTGTTACATTACTGATGAAATTTCACATTTTTTTTGCCAAAATTCATTGTTTGGAGTGTGGCTGAATACTGCAATTTCCTTGCAGCTAGTTTACAGTCTGCCAGCCATTCTCGTAGCAGTGTAAATTCACTCTTCTACCAGTGTGACTGCTTTTCACTGAATTCTCTCTTCAGCCAGTAATGGTGTTGTAAATAATTGTGCTGTTACACAAGTTCTCTTACATTCATATATGGTTACACGATGCATTATTGAAGGGTGCGTGAGAATCATTGGCAGGAATGCATCACAATTGGAACAGTTTTATGCCTATTGTTTAAGGCACATAACACCTTTTTTTATATCTATGTGAAAAATAATGTTTTCATGCTTAAACTGATTCCTAGAGGGTCATTTTAAAATTTATTGTTTCCAAGGTTTTGAATTCTGTGTTTTTGTTTTGTAAGGGATTCAGAAGTAAAGACCAGGTAGAGGAATGGTAGTGTGTGAGTACTGAAGATGCATGTTAATGTGTCTTGCTGTACAAAGTTTAACAATTTCTCTTTTATATATTAATTTCCACCTGCACTTCATTCTCTAATCTCATTTTGCTGCCAAGGTGAAGGCGTCAGGTGTTGCTAGAACTGCCAGCTGCAGTGTTAGCACAGTGTAAGGTTTCAGTTTAAAATGTTCTTTTACTATATTTATAAAGGTATCCACATGGATTGTTATAGCTTGTAGCTGATATATTGTTGTTTTTGATGGGAACACTTGCATTTTCTTCTCTTGGAAAATTTTTGGAGAAAAAGAACCCAGTTTTAAATTTCAAGTTCATTTGAAATTTGGTTCCTAAATATAAACAGTTTTCTAAAGCCCATAAGCAAGCAAGCAAGAAGATTTTATTTTAAATAAGGCTTCTAAATATCTGAAAGCATAAGGTGGCTGCACACACACAGAGTGAAACTTCATTTAAACAATATAAAAACACAAATGTTGAGAAAGAATAGGAAAACTTAAAGTACTTACTAAAATCAGTGGTATACAAACATTTAGGATAAGTAAAGAGATGAAACAAATAAAAAGCTATAGAATTGTGGGATAACCAAATAAAACAATAGAAGCAAAAGAACATATAAGAAGTGTTTAGCTTCAAAAAAGCTACAGGAATGACAGAGAGAAGACATAAAAGGAATTCCACTTTAAAACATCAGTTACTGTTAACTCTGTTATTTGCTGATGACCAAGTTGTAGTATCCAACAGAGAAGATAACCTGTGGAAAGCTGCATGTAAATTAAATCCAATAGTAACAGAACATGGCTGAACTATATCCATAGAGAAAGCAATCTGATGGCATTTAAAGGATGAGAGCCAGATAGAAGTAACATTTTAATAGATAACAAGTAAATTCCTTTAACTACAGAGGAAATTTGATGTCTTCTGAAAAAGGTGGACATTGATAAAGTGAATATCTGTTTAAAATAACAGGCATTATAAACAGTATGTTTATAGACTACAGAAAACTTCAGAGTAAACAAGAATAAAATTGTATGATACACCAGCCCTTCCAGGCTTTGTTATACAGTAATGAAATTTGGTCCCTTAAAGCAAGAGACTATTGTAGAGTAATGGCATCAGAGATGAAATATATATGAGAAAAACAGCAGGTTGCACTTGAACAGATTATAAAACAAACACAGATATTGCAAAATAACTAAATATAACTCTAGTTTTGGACAAAATACAGCAATATATAAGAAATTTTTTTGGAGGGTGTAACAGATTGTCTTATGATAGATTGGTGAGGATAATAATAACTACAGGCCAAAAGGCAGGAGATACCAGGGGAGACTATTAAAGGGGCTTCTAGAAGTGTGAGACCAAAACAGGTCAAGTGGCTGAACTAAATGTTAGTTGGATGATGACAGTTATGATGATGAAGGCCACAATAGTTTCACATGTATTCACACAAGAAAAACTTCGATGTTCAGACTGCATTTAATGTGTCGTATAACATTCAGGTATTTAACTAAAAAATTTACTTAGTCTTATTTGTACTTAGTTTTTTCCTAGCACAACATACTACCCTTATGTTTGTAAAAAACAGTTGTAATGGAGTTGTTTTTCCAGTCTTTGCATGTTTTCATGGAGCTCTACCCATTATGTTTGTAACATACACAACCCTATTCTTTATTATTTACAGGCAATTGCATTAGTTTTTCACCATTAATTTGTGGCATGTATTCAATACCTTCCACTTAATTACATTAGAACATTACCACTGTATGTTTCTCATTTTCTTGCCTGTCATTGCATAAATATTGATCTCTGTGCTGTTAGTGACAGTGGACTGCGTTGAAATAAGTATAATCAGGTCCTGTTGCGATTATTTTTCTGAGACTGCTGCTAATACTGGTTCCCCTTGATTCACTCCTATTGACCAAAACTGAATTTCTCCAATTGAGGCTTGAATAAAATCCTCTGTTTTGCAAATTGCTGCATTTGTAATGGTGTGTAGCCAGTTGAATTTTTATAAAGAAATTGCCCATACATCTCCTGTTTCTTAATCAGTAAACAATTTTTTAGCCATATTGTATCACTTCATATTTCAAGTTGTCTAATAAAAGATTTCAACATAAATAAGAAACAAGAACAACTACAAATAATAACGCATGTGAACAAAGCATGGACTCTGATGTGCTGTCAGCCACTCACGTAGTCATGTTTAGAAAATGACTTTAAAAAAAAGTTCATTTAAAATTATAATGGGCCAGAATCAACAAAAGGTACACGTAATTGCCATGTGTTGAGTGCAAGATGAAATATTGGTTCTGGAAAACTGGCCTGGAGAAGGTCATATTGTTTTTCTCATGATAGTTTACAGACCTACACCAGATCATACTGCAGCATTTGTTGGCAAAGTCAGCATTAAAGTTCACAAAACTCGTAATCTTGATACATTATTAACATTCTTATAAAAGTAATAAATTTGAAAATAAAGGAATTCAAGTTGACTGCAAAAAGTATTCGTTTACCCCACTGGATGATACAAATAACATAATTGTTTTCCCTGAATGCTGTCATGTGACTGTTAATATTTGGTAGGCCTACAGCCATGTGGAAGGAGAGTTCTGTTGGTGGTTCTTGCAGGATTTCAAACAAAATATAAAGTGGACCATATGGGCACAGTATGCATCATGTAATGAGTGAACACATAGGAAAGACGGCTTTAATCATGGACATAGTAATTCTGTCCATATGGAACATGAAATATTTTAAAATCATTTGTTCCTCTTTTCTGCTATTCATTTTTGGAATATGGACAAGTGTTATTGATAATTGAAATGTTGTGAATTAATTGTCACTTAATTTAAATTTTTTGTAGCTTCCACTTGTGATAGTGGAACATCCTAATTTTGTTGCTCCATTTGTAGGACAGCATAGACAGTCTGCTTGAAGTCTGTTACTTTGGATTATTATGACAGTGAAAGATACCTTTTCTTATTTTGCAACCACTGAGAGTTCATCAGTTCGTTTACATAGAAACACCACACTAAAGCATTGTGATGACATTTGCATGCTGAAGCAATGCATGTGAACTCTGGCATATATGTTTCTATGCTTGCTAACATTTAAGAAAGTATTGTTCTGAAGATAGTGGTCAATATGTAGTGAGGAGTTTTAGCATTTAATTATGTGGTTCAACTATTATTGTTAGGATCATTAAATAAAATGGCTAATAGAATGTGGAACGTGTAGCAGATACAGAAAGTAGTTCATATAGAATGCTGATATGAAAACAGAAAGGAGGGAAGGAAGCAGAGTGTAAAACTGCATCTCAGAATTAATCTGGTGATTTGTCAGAGGTTTGAAGTAGCTGGAGATGGGGTTTATTGACAGGCTTTTGTGAACAAACAGTAATTACTCTAATTCAACCTTGGAGAACTTCTAGATAAGCTGAAATGGCATGTATGACTCACGTAAGCCCTATTACCATGGGCTTGGTTAGTCATTTGGACTTTTCTAACCATTGGATAGGATGTAAGTTGAAAGTTGACTGAATAACCACCATCTCCCCCCCCCCCCCCCTCTTTCTCTCCCCCCCCCCCCCCCCCCCCCCCCCCCCCCCCCCCTCACTCCTCCCTTCAAAAACAACTTACTCCCCTAGCCC
>Ga0131853_10004251_pt1 | contig 25656 bp, 18 predicted proteins | sample TergutLab28metaG_FD_92764 | JGI IMG/M metagenome (GOLD analysis project Ga0131853, IMG submission 92764) | Labiotermes labralis P1 segment gut microbial communities from Petit-Saut dam, French Guiana - Lab288 P1 (version 2) (version 2) | ecosystem: Host-associated > Arthropoda: Insects >... | reverse complement strand
TACGGCTACAGTTAATGGTCACACGAATAAACCACGCCCTTGCATGTTCCATGGAGTTAAAGGCTCGCTCTTTTCGATATTTCATGAAGCGTAAAAACACTTCCTGGAAAACGTCTTTGGCATCGGCTTCGTCTTTGATGATGTCAAAGGCTACCCGATAGACCGTATCACTGAAGTGTGTGACGGCTTCTTCGTTAGACAGGTGAATGCTCTGTGACGTTTCCTTTTTCATTTTACTCATGGTCGACCCTCCTTACTTTGATTTCGATCCGCTTACTAAATGAAGCAAATTTTGATCATATTATACCCAGCCTTTGAAATAAAAGCAAAAAATGGATGCTCAAAAGTTGTGGAAAACTTGTGGAAAATGTCGATTTATGTGTTGGAAAGGCATTAAAAAAATGCTAGCCTTCACTAGCATTTAATGTTGCATATTCGATGCGATTAAGTCAATTCGACACGCCCTTCAAGGGCTCTGATAAGAGTAACTTCATCGGCGTAATCAATGGAGCGGCCCATTTCCAAGCCGCGGGCAATCCGCGTAATTTTGATGCCAGATCCTTTTAGAAGCTTAGCTAAGTACTGGCTGGTCGCATCACCTTCTAAAGTCGCCCCAAGGGCTAAGATCACTTCCCCAATCCCTTCGTCTTTTAGACGCTCAATCAGAGGCGCAATGCCAATGTCTTCCGGCCCGACGCCATCAAGAGGAGACAGAACGCCACCAAGGACGTGGTATCGACCTTGGAAACTTCTCATTTTCTCTAAGGATAAGACATCTTTCGAAGTTTCAACCACCGCAATCAAAGCGTTATCACGACCTTGATCCCCACAGATGGAACAAGGATCCGTGTCCGTAATAAAGCCACAAACCTGGCATTTAAACAACTCCCGCTTCGCATCGATCAGAGCACGGGCGAAAGCTAATGCATCGTCTTCTTTCATATCAGAAATCGCATGAAAAGCCAGGCGCTCTGCGGTTTTATGTCCGATTCCTGGTAATTTCGAGAAAGATTCAATTAATTTTGTAATGGGTTTTGGATATTGCATAAATGTATTCCTTTCTATGGGATGAGCAATCTAATGGCTATTTGATCCCTAGTTTTAAGCTAAAGAGCCACTGATCCTCATATTTCAATGAATTAGTGGCTCTCAGCAGATCAGCCACTTTCGAAAAGTCATAGATCGGTCACTTTTAGGCCTATTCATGGCCCTAAAACAGGGAAAATGACTTCAAAAAGTCACAAATCATTCACTTGACTTTTAGAAGGCCATTTTAAATGGGAAAAGACAAGTAATCTCGGATTTTAGGTATCTGCTTGGCTTTCTAACATGAAAGTAGCCTCTAAAAAGACAAGTGATTCCTCATTTTCGACGTTTACTTGGCTTTTTCTCTAACCATCCACCTAAAACAAGCCTGGAATTTTCATGCCACCTGTCAATTTACCCATGGTCGCTTCCGTTTTTTCATCTGCCTGCTTATGCGCATCTTGAATGGCGATCATCACTAAGTCTTCAAGGAAGCTAATGTCTTCAGGGTCAACAACCGATGGGTCAATGGTGACGTTTGACACGTCTTTCTTTCCGTTGATTTCTATCTGCACTGCACCACTTGAAGCCTTTCCTACAAAGATAGATGCCTCAATTTCAGCTTGCGCTTTCATCATATCGCTCTGCATTTTTTTAATCATATTCATATTCATCGTTATTCACCTTAACCTTATCTCAATTATCGTTAATTATTATACATCAGACACCATATCGGAAGGGTTGAACAGCTTTCATTCCTGACCCCGCTAGAAAAGCAATAAGAACAAAACAGGTAGGAAGATGGCTGGAACCAAGTTCATCACCTTTATTTTAGTGATTCCTAGTATGTTAAGTCCCAAAGCCAGAATAACCAAGGAACCGACCGCAGTCATCTCCCCAATCACAGCATCACTCAAAAATGGTGCTATCCAAGTAGCCAACAAAACAAGGCTCCCTTGGTAAATCAAAACCGCAACCGCTGAGAATGCAACGCCAATCCCTTTCGTCGAAGCAAAAATAATCGCCGCCACAAAGTCAAGGATGGACTTCGTAAAAATCGTCTCGTGATTACCTGTCAATCCACTTTGTAAAGAGCCGACAATCGCCATGGCACCCACGCAAAACAACAACGTCGCCGTCACAAAGCCTTCTGCAATTCCAAGACTTCCCCCTTCTTCTTTCTTCTTAAAACGGCCTTCCACCCAATCGCCTAAATTTCGAATCCGTAGATCAAGATCCAGCACCTCCCCAATCAAAGTCCCCACCACCATTGAAATAATGAGTACCAATGTATTACTCCCACTGGAAAGCCCCTTAATTCCAATAAAAACCACACAAAGACCTAATGCTTTCATGATGCTATCGTTCAGCCGCTCTGGAATTCCTTTCTTCAATAACAAACCAACGAAAGTACCTGCCACAATGGCCAAAGCATTTACAACCGGTGAAATCATATGCATCTCCTCCAAAATAGAATAGCCCATCTTTATGAGAACGAGCTTTTACTCTTCTACTTCCACTACGTCACCATATAAATCTGCAATTTCCTGATAGAAAGGAACTTCTTGTGTTTCTTCTTGCGAGCAGGAGGCCTCTTCTACAACCTCCTGTGAGTACTGTTCGAGGATCGGATTAATGCCTTGTTTGGATTGGACAACGTAACTTTCCCGTTGGGAGAGCCAAAATTCCTTCGGGAGAGCCAAGAATCCGTAAGGTCGACCCTGCATTTCTGATAATAACTGTTGACCCTTTTCGCGATTTTCTACCGTCAACATCTTCTGAGCCGTCACCTCGTAGTCGTAGACTAGCACACAGCCTGCTGGAGCGGCCGCCGCAATGTCAGCGTCCTTGAGTAACATGACCACTTCCTTGTTCTCAAGCTTCGAAAAGGGATTGGCCGCTTCAATCTTATTTTGCAACGCTGTTTTATCCTGCATGGTTGCCTCAGAAAGAATGTCCTCGATTTTAAGATTTCCTGGGTTGACCACCTCTACCAAGATTTCTTCCTCCACAGGAGAATCAAAGGTTTCCTCCGCTGAGGTCGCGTAAGCTTCCGCCTCTACCACGGGTTGCGGTGGGGTGGGTGGCGCTTGGCGCAACTCACGGACCTGTGCTTCCAATTGCTCAACTTGTAACTTTAATCGGGCCAACTCTTTTTCGTAATCAACCGTAGGCCCTCCTACAGGAGCCACAGGTTCCGTTGGTGCAACCCCCACCGGCTCCTCCGTTCCAAAGGCGAGTTCTAATAATCCGACTTCCAGCATGAGCTCCCCGTCGGTCGCGATCTTTAAATCGGCACTTAATTGATTCAACCCTTTAATATAATCAACCACTTGATTCGAGGGGAGCAGTTGATGGAGAGCCGTGGCATGCTCGCCGCCAATCTTTTGTACTTTTAGAACGTCTCGTAGCATGCCGAGTAGACCGTCTAGGATGCGAGCGGGTAGCTTACCCGCAGCAAGGAGCCCTCGTGTGGACGTGACGATGGTTGCATAATCTCCAGCATAGATGGCCTTCATGACGTCCACGAGAGCTGCCTCAGCGACGCTTCCGTTAAGATCATGAACGTCTTGTAAGGTGAGCTGGCCTTCTTTATAGGCGATGGCTTGGTCTAGTATAGATAGAGCGTCGCGCAAGCCGCCTGCGGCAAGTCGTGCCACAAGGTCAGGCACGCCATTCTCGAATGCGACGTCTAGTTCGGTGAGGATTTTCTCTAAATGAGCCGACATTTCGGTGGTTGCAATCTGCTTTAAATCAAAGCGTTGAACACGAGAAAGAATGGTTTCGGGTACTTTATGGACTTCCGTCGTCGCTAGCATGAAAATCACATGTGCCGGTGGTTCTTCCAAGGTTTTCAGAAGTGCGTTAAAAGCACCTGTGGATAGCATATGAACCTCGTCAATGATGTATATTTTATAAGGTGACAGCGAAGTGGCGTATTTTGCTCGTTCTCGGATGTCACGAATGTCGTCTACCCCGTTGTTGGAAGCCCCATCAAGCTCGATCACATCTGGATGATTCCCCCCCACGACCGCCTGACAACTTTCACAACAACCACAGGGGTTGCCGTCCTCTAGCAACGCTTCACAGTTAATGGCTTTAGCTGCGATACGGGCAATGGACGTCTTTCCCGTCCCTCTCGGGCCTGTAAAGACGTAGGCATGAGCTAGTAAGTCGTGGTTGATTTGGTTTTGAATCGTTTGAACGATGTGTTTTTGTCCCACGACCCCATCAAAGTCTTGGGGACGATAGGTACGATATAAAGCAAGATGCGCCATAGCCATAACCTCCCGAGCGTTAAAAATGAATCCACCTTTAATGGACTCATTATATCATATCGGTCATCGGATTTATACAAAAAAAGCAACGTATTTTCGCACCCTTTAGGCTGTTAAAAAGTTGCTTACCATAGCATGTCCTCATTTAGAAGGTCGTCTCCCTCTTCTACCAGTAGTGCATCACATGTTACACATAATACTCTAGCAATGACCTTTAACTCCACATCCGTTACAAATCTTTGCCCTGATTCGATCCGCTGAACGGCATTCTTGTCTAAATCAAGTCCAGCACGTTGCAACATTTCAGCAAATTCTCGTTGTGAAGGTTGGCTATGTAAACTGAGCCTCAGTTTTCTGATGTTAATACCTGAAATGTTATTTCCTCCCCCTTCTGGACGATTTTTATACATATAAGATCACCTTTTGACATTAAGCTATTGTCATTATAGGCCATCCCTCTCCATCATTTGACATCAAGCTAATGTCAAATGAGTAGATCTTTTTCTATAAACGGTCGTCAAAAAGAAAAAATGGTTTGATAATTAGAGGGAAATACGGTATAATAAGAGAGTCCAGAATCGGGGATGTTTTGGATTCGACGGGAGTATATCACCCTTGGTAAGCAAGCCGTGTTTGCCTACGTTAAAAGGCCGAGGTTATAATAACCGGAAACAATAATAATTTAAGATTAGCTGCCTAATTTAGCGCAGCCGCTATGGTGCATTTTAATTGCCCACGTTATGGCGCCATAGCTCACATATAAAGTGGGATACGACCATCTGTGCGGACCGAGCAGATGGGAAGAGACTTAGGAATCGCAAGTTGTCAACTTTTGTCTTTGGAGGGACGACTTGTTAAATTAATCAAAGACTAAGCTTGTAGAAATCTGAGAGGTTCGTGCTTTCGGACGCGGGTTCAAATCCCGCCATCTCCACCAAATGTAAATGTAGAGGCGCATATGGCGCTAGTTAAGTCTGCTTTGGCAGGCTTTTTTTATGGTGACGATTTTCTTTAGATTATTGCGAAAGCACCCCATTGACGGGCGGCCTTCTCCCAAAAACACACCCTTTCTTAAAAAAGGCTTTGAAATCATCGTTATTTCATAGAAAAGAGCGTTCTAACGATGATTTTCCTTTAAAATGAGTGCTAAATTATCGTCAAACGATTAAAATGACCCCTTCAACGATGATTTTCAGTTTAAAACTCGCTTATATTATCGTTAATTCACGAAAATACCCCGTTTAACGATGATTTCAATATCCAACCACAAAAAATCCGAGGAAAGAGACTCAAAAATGCAATTCATTTCATAATAGAGTCCCTTTTGACCAAGAAATCTGAAATGGGGGACTCATTTTCGAAGATTCTCCCAGATTTGAGTCTTTTTTGGCCAAGAATTCTGAAATGGAGGACTCGTTCCCGAAGATTTTTCCAGATTTGAGTCCCTTTTGACCAAGAATTCTGAAATGGGGGACTCAAAATTTCAGTTTCTTTAGATCTGAGTCTTTTCCAACCTGATCCAACAAAAAAATCCAGCCTTCAAGAGCTGGACCTTCCATCTAAATTTCTGCTGTAAAGCTAACAAATGGATCGAGTTCTTGTTTGTATTTTGCTCCACCAATCGGGAGTTCTCTACCAGTCGTTAAGATTACTTTACCATGACGCCAGTCGACCCGGTCAATATGACGCGGATTCACCAAATGACTTTGATGGCATCTAAGTAAGGTTTTTTTATGTCTGAATTTATCAACCAACTCCATGATGCTTCCTCTGAGAGGGAGTTCCGTTTCAATGACTTCCCCCGTTCCATGGTCGTAAGCGGTAATGATGATGCAACGGTTGTTGCTAGACCTCTTAGGCCGCTCCGCGCAATAAATGTCTCGTGCTTGGTATCTTTTGCTAATACCATGCCCTCTAACGGTGATCACTTCGTCGTCAATTTTTTCCAAGAAAGCTTTTGACTTCTTGATCGCTTGCTCGATTTCACTTTCTTCGTAAGGTTGACTAATAATGTCCATTAGGTTGTATTTTTTAAACCCGATCAACATTTCGTCTACACTACTGTCCGCACTAATGACAAGAATTGGAATAAACGGATTTGCCTCTCGTGCTTGGGCGATAAAATCCCATCCTGTCCCATCTCCAGTTAGTCGTGTGTTGGTGATAATAATATCTATGGTATATTTTTCAAACATGACCAAACCTACTTCGGCTTTGTCTGTCATTAAAATTTTGTTTCCCTGATCCATCGCGGTGATAATACGCTTTAGATCAGTTTGAACGACAGCTTCTGTCTCCAAAATTAAAAATGTATATCCCATTTTGAACCTCCCATATTGCATATCTTTTCCATGTTGATTTTGTATAATACACCATTATACCACGTTTTTGAGAAAATTGGGAGAAAAATGTGGATTTTCTGGATAAAAAATAACCGATCCTTGCAGAATCAGTTATTTTTTATCCAGAAATCGATTCCTATTCCCTCGACTCGATCTTTTTCATACCTTGGGTTATTGAGGTAAATCCCATAGCCTTTCGGCCATGTCCAAGTAGAAGTTGTTAACCTCACGAGGGGTGCGTGCACCGATCCCCATAAAGACCATGTGATCCCAACCGTACATCGTTGGATGATAATTCCATGTTCCAATTACAGGGTCACCATCGTAAGGTCTTGCTGGGTGACCAAATGGATAGAAGCTGGAAATGGTATTAACAAGGCCATCGTTAGCTGCCCATGCGTCATCAATGGCTGGAACGCTGTATGGATCGCGGTAGTCAAACATAAAATGTGCTGGCAAAATAAACAATGGATTCATCCTTGCCGTTGTTCGATATCTACCTGTCATCGACGAGATTTCAGTGGCTTGACCAGTATGAGAGAAGTAGTAAATATCTGGAAGTGTTCGCAGGTTTACACTGTTACCTGTCACGCCACTGACTGACAAGTCGTGGTTAGCTACGTTTGTCGTCCCCCAAATTGGGCTGTCAAACACACGATTCATGTAGGACCTAAAAGACTCACCCGGCTCGCGTACTAAGCCAAATTGATCCAGTTTAAAGTCGTAAATGTTTTGATTGGGAGCACCTCCCAGTGCTGCTAAGTGTGTGATTAAGGTTTGCATAAAAGGAACGAAGGCGTTTTGATCTTCAGCAAAAGAGGTTCCGTTGTTTGGTGTGGCGATGGTCGTAATGCTATGAATCCCTCGATCGGATTCTCCCGCTAGTAAGGTCGAAATCCCCGCTTCTGGATGGGCCATATAATGAGCTTGCTCGTATGGGCAACCATTTGCAATCAGATTCGCCACTTCACGGATGGTCAACCCTCCCATGCTGTGACCAATCAGGTGGATACGCTCTTCGCTACTCCACTCTGGAAAAATACCAGGAAACGTACGACCAAAGCGCTGGGTCCCATGTCGCTCTGAATGAGCAGCACCATAATCAACGGTCCCACCAGCTAGGTAATAATAGAGTTCAATGGCACGATCACGGTTACTGGAAACAGGACCAACAGTCGCTTGAAGGGTCGTAAATCCTTGGGCTTCCAGATTATCTAAAATACTATAAAGTCCACCCCAATAGTTAACGCCAAATAGCTCACCCGGCCCCCACCCACCTAACCCATGAACAAAAACAAGGGGAAATTCATTGGTATCAGATGGCGTTTCTGTTTCAACTTGAGCCGAAACTGGCATGGCACCAAATAGGAGTGTTACAGTAAGCACGAGTAAAACTATTTTTTTCAATTTTTTCACGGTCAAAACCTCACATTTTTTTGATTTTTCGCTGTTTTTGGCAAAATTAAAATAGGGGCCTTCATTTTTGAATGAAAGTACCCCTATTCTATTGATTAATTTAGTTCGTGTTAACTACGCAGCTCGCGTTCTTTTTCTGCCTGATCTGAGGCGCATTAAAAAGTAAGTAGCAGCAACGACACTAGAAAGTCCCGCAAAGGTAGCCCCATATTTAGCTGCCCGTTTTCGTGCCACTTGATGGGAAGCTGGAACCACAATGCCTAACCCATATTCACTGGAAGAAACCATTTCTCCCGCTTCTTCAATGAATGCGTCATCTATTTGACCTAAATACATCCAGAGTTTTTCAGCCCGATCCAAATTCGTCATCCTCATAGCACGATCCCTTCCTTTTCTAAGTGTGTTCCTAATTTTTTTCGTAATCTAAATAGCTTGGATTTAACGTTACTCTCACTCGTTGTAAAGTGGTGACTAATATTACCGATGCTTTCGCCATGGAAATAGCGCATCACAAACATGATCCTCACTTCTTGCTCAACCCCAGCTAGGTAGTTGTTTATAGTATCGACAATTAAGTCAGACTCATACGTCTTTTCTAAATCGCCTGCAGCTGGTATGCAGTCTTGCAATTCATCGAGGAGTAGATCCGTCTCGCTACCTCCTCGCTTTTGAGCACGGCCGGCTTTCCATTTATTAATGGCTAAATTCCGGGTGATTTTTGATAAAAAGGCACCTAGAAATTTAGGCCGCTCTGGCGGAATGGCATTCCAAGTAGCTAGGAGCGTGTCATTAACACATTCCTTGGCATCGCTATCGCTATTTAGAATGTTGTTGGCTGTTTTATACATTCGCTTCCCGTATTTTTCTTCTGATTTGACAAGCGCCAATTCGTGGCGATCAAAATAGAGATCGATAATGATTTGGTCTTCCATTTGAAGCACCTCCGCCCAATACTAATCTAGTTAGTATAAACATGGTTTAGAATTTTTATAACTATACCACATTGGTGTCCCGGCGTCATCTAATTTTCTAGCCCACTTTTACTAAATTTAGTGTAAAAGCCTTAGAAGAATCTAGTTTTTCTATGGTTTAGCCAATTGAATTTGAGATTTCTTCGGCTCTGAAAAATAGCGAACGTAGAAAACGGCGACCGAAGTCAGCTTTGCTAATTCAATGGCAATTCCCATGATGTTCCAGCGGAAGTCGCCTTCTAAAATGTTAATCGGTGTTTGTGTTAAACCGATTAGAACGGCAACCATCACAACACCACCCCTAACGTAATGCACACCTGGTAGGTATTGGCTAATAGCAAAGAAGACCGAAGCGATGACACCCGAGGCGTGTAACCATCTCACTTGTGGCGGTGCACCTAAAACGGTAAACACACCTGCGACCAGCGATAAGGCAATCATAAATAGCAGGATTCGAAGTCCCTTTTCCTTGGTTTCTGGGGTATCCTTTTTGAACATCCAATAAAACAGAGCATTACGAAGGGTGCTATAGACCGCAGCAAGAATCAGGGAAAGTTGGGTGTCCATCCCGGTCGCCAGCCCAATGGCAATAAACATGAGCAACCAGAAGAAACTACTCATGGAAGAAACCATAAAGAATTTCGTTTTTTCTTTCATTTGATAGGTGATAATTTCCAAAATAATGGTGATTACACCTAATAATTGGGCAACAATATACCAGTTATTCATTACGCGATCTCTCCTTCTAACACGTCGTATTTTTTACAGTAAGCAAAGGCCAAAGCTCCTGGTCCGGCGTGAGCGCCAATTACTGCGCCAACGGCTGTGATCGGATTTTCGATCTGGATACCTAAAGCCTCTTCCGTATGACCTTTAAAGCTCATCGCATCCTTCTCACTTGAAATGTGACCGATGCTCAGTTGAACGTTCGCTTTTTCATCGGAAAGCGCCTCAACTAAAGCACCTTGCATCATTCGGAGGATGGTTTTTTTACCGCGGACGTTATCCAGTTGTTTAATCTCGCCTTCTACAAGATGGAGAATCGGTCTCAGTCCTAACATGTTCCCTACAAATGCGGTAGTCGATCCGATACGACCGCCTCGTTTTAAGTACTCGATGGTGTCCAGTGTAAAGTAGACTTGCGTCGTTTCTTTCACCTTTCTTGTCAGTTGGGCGGTCTTTCCTAACGTATAGCCAGCATCTCGCATTTTAATGGCTTCTCGTAGAATTAACCCTTGTGCGATACTTCCGCTGAGGGAATCGATCAGGATGATTTCTCGATCGGGATATTCTTCTTTTAAAAGATCCGCCGCAATCTTCGCACTATTATAGGATCCACTTAACTTTGATGAAACGGTTAATACCAGTAGATCGTATCCCGCCTTCAGGTGTGGCGTGTAGACGTCGATGTAATCTTGAGGGTTGGGTTGTGAGGTTTTGGGGAAGGTACTTTTGTCAGACGTCAGTCGCTGGTAGAAATCTGTCGCCCCGATGTCTTCACCAATCTTTAAAAATTCATCGTCGAAACTAACGTAGAATGGTATGACGTTGATGTCGTGAGTCTCGATCTCCTCTTTCGTGAAGTCGCACCCACCATCCGAAATTATTTTAAACATACGGTCATCTCCTTGTGTCGCAATTATAACCGGGTAAACTACCCTACAGTTATATAGACAACAAACGTTCCAATTTGGTTGCATGTTTTTTTAATTTTTTTAAAATCTTTTTTGGGACGACCACCGGGATGAGGGCTGGGTACAAAAAAGATGGATGTTAACAAATGACGCAAAAAAGGTCTAAAGCGATTATAAATAAGACAAGCACCCTCGGTGATCTGCGAAAACAGACTAAACGCATGAAAAATAGCTGATTTAGTCTGATATTTCATGACAAATTAGACCAAAACCAGATCAAATCGCCTTAAATTAGTTATTTTGGTCTGATTTTGGTAGAAAAAGCAAGTAAAAAGGTTAAAAAAGTGCCTTAAAATAGACTAAAAATGATAAAAACAACCAATTTAGTCTGTTCGTCTGCGAAAAAGTGAAGTTGAAATCACAAAAACATGTTCCCCACCAAAAGTTGGCGAACTCATTTGAATTCGTCAACCGTCTGAAAAAGATGCACCACATTTGTAGTGCATCTTTTTGATTTGTGTTCTAGCTTTCGTATAATGCCTGCTTCTTACGCTTCAAGCGACGAAGGAGTAAGAGCGTCGTTAAGGACACGGTAACAAGACTGAGGTAAAATGGCAAATCATCGGATAGTCCCGTTAGAGGTGTCTGGAGTTCACCTTCAAACCCAGCATTAATCCGCTGGGAAACATTCGTTCCATTCAAGGTGAAAAGAACGCTGCGAGCGGTCGCTGGATCAAAGGCAGTCGCTCCGTATGGACCCCCTATATTCTCCGTGATGTGATCCAAGCCCTCAGGTGGTTGAACTCTGATCTGATAGTTTCCAGGTCGGATGGTCGTAAAGCGGTAAAAGCCTCGCTCATCGGTCGTTGTCGTCGCTACTACTTCGTATCCAGTTGACGTGACCCTAATTAATTCAACCACATGGTTAGCAAGGATGCGATCCACGTCGTGATCTAATATCCCATTATCGTCCAGGTCGTGGAACACATAGCCGTCCACGGTGAATTCAGCAAATCGAAGATGGGCTTCATTGGAAAGAATGTAGTCTGCACCACCAGTGGTCGACGTATAGAAGGTGTTAGCAGCTAAGTCATCGATGGTAAAATCCGGATCGTCAGGTAAATTGAGCCGTATCTCAAAGGCCACTTGTGTTCCTCTGGTTAGAATATGATCTTCGTTCATTTCAATCCGAATGGCCGTCACTGCTGAGTAATCGATAACCGTGGTTACCCAGTTGGCATCAGCGACAAATTCTGACATGGAAAGGGCTGGGTCAACGGCATCTAATGTATAGTAAACCCGATAGCCAGCCGGCAAGGTAATCGGCCCTGCCAGAGTCGGTGTGAAGGTAGAGCCTCGGCTGTCTCCTGCAAAGGGTAAGACATCAACGACTTGGAAGTTAGCCGGATGAATGTCACCTGGAGAGTTGTTAAATAGACGTAATTGGTAATCCACATACGTCCCAACTTCTGAGGTTCCCGCTGCAGGATAGGTCAGGAAGTTTGAATCTAAGTTTCCACGCACTTCTTTGAACATCAACAACTCAAAAGGCGGTGTATAGTGGATGGTGGCACGTGATCTGATAATGGTATCGTCTGGGTTTCCAGTTCCATTTAAATCCCACACATCTAAAACAGAGCTTCGATCAACATCCGCGACTGGAAAACCAGTTATGCCAGTTGCTGGTACAAAGGTTCCTGGTAAAAAGACGTCTCGGTTGGTCCAAGAAAAGTAGGCATCGTTAACGTTGGCACCGCCTTCAGCTAAAGAAGTAATTCGAGTTCGGTACGTAATACGCAAAGTGGTGGTGGTGGTCGTCGCTGAAAATCCAGCATTTAAGGTGATGTTATCAAGTGGAAAAATCAAAGCCGTTCGTCCGGTTCCCCGGTAGTTTTCAACCACTTCAGGGGCGATGCTGGCGTTGGTCATCGGACTACTTGAATTAATAAAGTGCTGAACGGTTTGTGAACCTGGAATAAATTCCATTCCGACGGGTAGCAAATCGACGATCACATTGGTCTCCAATACGTCTCCTGGTATCGTTCCTTGGGTGCCGACGGTTAAAACGTAGGTGATTTCATTACCTAGCATGTTGGTTAAAGGCTGCCCAGCCGACATAATGGTCATGGATTGTGGCGTTGCTTTTGAAAAGGAGACTCTTCTTGGTGGGGGTTGCACGTTAACCCTTGCCTGGCCTTCCGAAATAATGCTTTCTTCACCGTCCCCTGCTAGATCGTGAACGTCTGGAACAAGGTAGCCTCTACTGGTCCACATGTTAGGAATGTTACCACCCGTTGCATTTAATGGCAGAACTGCCGGTGTAATTTCATCGCGATTGGACCAATGAAGGTGCGCTGGACTAATCTGGGTGCCTTCTGCCGCTTCGGTAACCTCTACTTGATAAAGGATACTAAACGCACGGATGGGAACTGTTTGCGTCCCCGCGACGTTTCCAGTTCTTGAAAAAGGTCGTAAGTTAAAGCGTAAAGCGGTCTGCCCTGTCCCGTTAAAGTCAGGAATGACTTCTAGCTCTTGATTTAATTGGGCGGCGCTCATGGTTGATTGCGTGGCAGCCATGGTATGAAATTCCACGCTGCCAGGAACAAACTCTAAACCTTCTGGTACTAGCACAAGAATTTGATCCGTTTCGATGCTCGTTCCTGCTAGAATGTTCATCATGTTAACGTCTAGTCTAAAGTGACGTCTCTCCCCTATTCGAAAAATGTTGTCAACACCCGTTAAGCTGTTTCCAACAAAGTTAGGGAGTCCTGTACCAGTAGTACGACGTACCGCTGGCCCATGTTGCAAGCCAAGAACTGGCTCGACCAAACGGTAAGCTAATGTTGCTGTCGAGCTATTCGTCATTGGATCGTGATTTAGCGTGTTACGTTCCATCGTTACACTGTTCGTGAACGCTCGACCCGTTTCGCCTGGTGGAACGATCCGTTCCTCCGGATCTCTCGGTCCGGTATGAACGGTAATTTGAAGGCGATTTTCATTTGTTTGTGCCGATGGCGGTGGCAAGAAATAGCTACCTTCGGTCGCTTCCACTATAAATTCGATCACATCTTCAGGATCAAAGCCAAAGTCAGAAAAGTCAAAGCTCCTAGCGGCCGTAATGGTTAAGTCTTCGGCAAGCGTAACGGTTGTCCCGTCTACTAATAAGACGCTGACATCTAATGTACCTGGCTCTCTTGGCCCAAAAATTTCAGGGTGCGTGCTCGGCGAGGTACGCGTAAAAACATCAGTCCCCCTTGCTGGAATGGTGATTCCCCTAAAGTAGAGCGCTGGATCTAAGCTATGGTCTCGAACGACAACGTTTTGTAGAGGGAGTAAAGGCAAATGGCTCGGGTTGTTGGTATGGCCTGATGCAAAAGAAACCCGGTGGGTCACATTGATGGTATAGTTTCTCGTCCCCGCACCTAGTCCACGTGTGTCCTCGCCTAATGTACGGTTACTTGTTACGATGACGTTATTAGTAGCCGTGACCGCTGGATTTTCATGAGGCGTCTTGCCTACGTTTCCATGAAATCGGCGGGTTTCTGCACCAAGACTAAAACGGATATCATCGCTTAGCTCAAAACAGTCCAATGGATGGACGTCACAGTCCGTTCCAAGCCCTGTTCCAACCACTCTGACCTCGTTTGTGAAGGTTTCACCAATGGGTGCACCTGGAAAGTATAACCTTAAGACCGGTGAATTTTGCTGTAGAATTTGTGCACTTGGATTAATTGTAAAGTTACCTATACCAACCACATCTCCAGAGCCAATCCCTGCGTTGTTTAGTGTCGTGTTAATCGTTCGCTCAAAACGAGCCACACGGGTGGTCTCATCAAAGGTCCAACCTGGATTGAGCTCCTGAACAAAAAGTGCTCCCTCAGGAATGGTATCGTAAAAAACTAAGCTTTCATAAGTCCGATTTCCAAAGGTACCAGGTGAATTAATATGGTAAGTAAAGGAAACAGGCACTAACTCTCTAAAGTCTTCACTTAAATAACCTGGTCTAGTCATGGATTCTAGTCCAGCCGGTCCAACTGTAACGTTATCGGCACTAAGGGCAGACCATCGGTAACCAGAAATCACTACCGGTGAAGGCCCAAATTCCATGACGCGCTTTGTTAGCTCTGGTTCAACGGTGTTAATGGTGAAGGTGGTCTCTATTTCATCGGCAAGCAGTTCGTCATTTCCACCCATCAACCGTGCTGTAATCGGAATTTCGAACCCATTAGGGGTATTCCCATTATGGGTCACCATTTGAATCGGTAGATCAAACTCTAATCCACCACTTACGTTCAATGTGTAACGAATGACAAATTCACCGGTGATGGCATCATCGGTTCGTGTAATCGTTGGTGGCGTTTGACCTGAAATGGCTGATACTTGGAAGGTCGCATTGTCTAAAATATGACGTCTTGGAATCCGGATTTCAAACACCGTTCCCACTGGAAAAATACCATCTAAGGTGGCACCCACATGCAACTGGATCACTTCCCCACTTAGATAATCGTACCGTCCTTGTAGTTGGTGAATCCGGATGCTGGCACCAGTTGAAGAAGGAATCGCCTCTTGAGAACCACCTTCACTTGGTTGATCCCTCTCGCTCTGATCTTGATCAGAACCATTCAATGGTTCACTTTCTGGTGGATCGGAGGGCGTTTGGTCGACATTGACGGTTCGTTCCCAGACCTCAGATGCCTCAAGGGCGCCTTCTAACGTTGCATCACTTAAATCTCCTAGTCCGCTGTCTTCAGATACCAAAGGTGTTTCGCTATCGGTGGTCAACCCAAAGGCTTCTAAAGAAGAGATCACAACAAGCACGATGGCAATCATAGCCAACGTCTTTTTCATCATCCGTTTTAAATTTATTCGCTTCATATCAGATCTTCCTTTTCTATATCGATGCCCTAAGCTGTGCCCGCTCTGATAATAGGGGGATAGGCATTGCCTTCAATTATACACCCCCACGTTAGTCTTTACAAGTGCTTGGCGATCATTTATTAGAAAAATATCGAACAAATCGTATAACAGTTGTCATACATCTTATTTTGTGTCGAATATTCAATTTTATTCGCTTAGTTGTTCATGTTTCTGGTTATTAAAAAAGATGCACGACATGTGTAGCACACCTTTCTAATTGTTCTTATTAATGGATCGTTTCTTAACTATAGCGCGATCGTTTCTTGCGTTGATAAACGTACAAGCTTACACAGGTCACTAACCCTAACAAGGATACGACTAGTAAGATAAGGTCTATCGTACGGTCTTCTAACCCTGTTATTGGAGTTGAAAGACGCTCATTTCCTACGTAATACGTTCCATCGCTTAAGGCAAATCCAGGCGCATTTTGTGCCCTAACCACTGTAATCGCACCGTCTTCATCTACATCAACAACCCAGTAATGGCCTTCTACTGGAGTAATAAACCCACTTGGTGCCTCCACCTCAACTAAGCGATGTCTCATACCTGGAACCAAGTTATTTAATACCACATTACCAAGTAGATCACTGGTTGCTTCTGACCTGAATTCCGTACATTCATCGTCTTCTAAACAGGCATAAATTCTGAAGGTGGCACCTTCTAATCTTGTTCCACTTTGAGGGGTTGCAGCGTTATCTGTTTTCACAAATGCAAACTCTGTTAATGTGGAACGATAGTTGATGTCGTCGTTATTTAAGACGTGTTCACCAGTATGACTACTTTGTGTATTCACTGGAATCCAGCTTTGGATGACCTCTGGATTTCCAGGCCCATCTAAAAACGTATCGACCGCTACATTCCCGGAGAAGATGACAGCCGTTGTTAAGTTGACGTTGTTATAAGCATTGTTGCTTAGGAAGTAGTTGTAATCATGACGCCACGTGAAAATACCGCCGCCATCACCGTTTGGTGCTCGATTGTTCGTAATAGCACCTGCAGTTGCGGTAAACTGACCAGCATCTGTAACGAAGACACCACCGCCACCGCGGTTAATATCTGTAGAGGTGACCGCTGCATAAGCGGTGTTATTATCAATTAAGCCACCAGTCATGGTCAGGTGTCCATTATCTATCCAGGCGCCACCACCGTTATTTCCTGCTGTATTACCGCTAATCGTCCAATCGTTTGTAGCGGTTAGCGTTCCAAGTGCCATACGAATGCCACCACCATTTTGATACGCGGTGTTATCCATCATATTAACAGCACCAGTGTTATTGGCTGTATTGATTGTACCGCCAGTCCAATTGATACCACCACCGTGCTGACTAGCGGCGGTGTTCCCAAGAATGTTCTTAGGATCTGTTCCTCGAATGCTCAATGTTCCAGCAGGAAGGTTAATACCACCACCATTAGTCCGAGCTTCGTTACCGTATTCTGGATTGACGTGCCCAATTGTCCCACCATCAAAGTAAACCCTGGAAGTGGAGCTTCCAATTTGAACACCACCACCAGCTGAAGCCGTGTTATTGTAAATATGGCCGTCACTCATAATGAGTGCCCCATTTCCTCTTACATAGACACCACCACCAACGCCGGTTGCTGTATTACCTTCAATTGTTCCAGCTGATAGATAAAAGCGGGAATTACTGCTGTTATTGACACCGCCACCACCATGGGTCGTTGTATTGCCTGTAATGGTACCAGCTGTCATAAACATTCTAGAATGTTCTCCTAGATGGACACCGCCACCGTTATTGTTTTGAGCTCGGTTGCTATCGATGTTCCCACCGTTCATGTAGAATCTTCCTTGGTTTTGAACACCACCGCCAATTCCACTAGCAGAAGAGCCGGTTGCTAAATTGTCATAAATTAAGCCTTCTCCCGACAAAGTAAACGTTGCAGTTTGCCACACGGTGACACCACCACCACGAGAGGCTCGGTTATGTTTTATTTCACCAGCTGTCATATAAAAGCTACTCGTTCGGGAAACATAAACACCACCGCCACCTTGATGATTCTGAGTTCCAGTTGCAATGTTATTTGCAATTGTACCACCTGATAGATTAAACAAGGCATCATCAACGACATAGACACCACCGCCTGTCGTTGCAGTATTCGCATCGCTTAGTGCAGTCCCACCAATCATTCCACCTATCATATTAAGCGTACTACCCTGATTGAAAATACCACCACCAAATGATCCGGCTGTATTGTTAGCAATCGTCCAATTATCATCTATGGTCAAGGGGCCTGTCGTCATACGGATTCCACCGCCATTGAAAACAGTATCGTTTCCGATAATATTAACCTCACCAGTGTTTGTTTCCGTATTAATAGAACCATTTGGCCAGTTAATGCCGCCTCCATTTCGACTAGCGGTGTTATCTGAAATCTCCTTATTTTCATCGCCTACAAGGTGAAGTGCACCATGATCCAAATGGAGCCCGCCTCCATCCCTTCCAGCTTCGTTATCGTTTATTTGACCGCCATGCATATGAAGCGCAGCACCATCACCGATAAAGGCACCACCGCCATCTGAACCAGCTTCATTATCTAAGATACTTGCGCTAGGTTGCATGTGGACAATGGTATTGCGGTACAACATGATGCCACCACCATTGATACCTGCAGTGTTATCACTAATTTCACCAGCGATGGAAACACGGCTATCTAAACCGGCATCAACGCCACCACCAAAATTGGCTTGGTTTTCTTCGATCACAGCACCTTCATGCATATTAAAGATCGGATGATTTGCGCCAGACATAAAGGCAACAAACACACCGCCTCCGGCACCACCAGATAATTCCGTCACCCGATTATCATAAATGGTTCCACCGTGCATGTGAAAAGCACCACCAAGGGCAACATTTAAACCGGCACCGCGCCAACGCGCTTCATTATCCTCGATCAATCCATCGTGCATGTGCATCGTGGCATTATACTGAACCGTAAAACCACCGCCGTATTGCCTGGCAATATTTTCAGCTACATAACCGTTGTTCATGTTTATCGTCGTAGCACCATCCCTTGCAAAGACACCAGCACCGTTGTGAGCATTGTTGTCAATAATGGCTGCATCATTATTTATATTTACCGTTGCGCCAGTGCGTACAAATATCCCGCCACCATTACCACCTATTCCGCTCCCAGTCGCTTCGTTGTTGTAAATTTCTCCGCCATTCATCGTAAGCGTTGCATTTGCATTATAGATGTAGATGGCGCCACCATTACCATTACCTCTAGTTGAATTGCCTGATATCTCACCGTCGTTCATGATGATCGTGGCACCAGCGCGAGCCAGTATGGCACCACCATGAGTAGCCGTATTGCCTGTTATTTCCCCGCCATTCATCGTTAATGTTCTGCCAACACCGTAGAAATAAACACCGCCGCCTCGGTTATGCGCATGGCTATTTCGAATGGCGCTTCCATCAAGCATCGTTAATCCGCCACCGTTGCCCCACATGTGAACCCCACCGCCGACTGGTCCTTGCGCACGGGTAATGACAGCACCATCGCCTAAAATGACATTTCCACCAGGCGCTACACTTATTCCACCACGGTACGTTTGTGCCGGGGTATGGACAGTTAGCGTTCCATCTAATATCACATTTTCTAATGTTAATGTTGCTCCTGTCTCTACGTGGAAATGACGTCTATACCAACCACCACCAGCTGCAGAAGAGAACGTGACAGGCGTCGCACCAACCCCGCGAATGGTAATGTTACGTCCTTCAGGAATAACGATGTGATTCCCAGCTGCGTTGTTTGTAAGTGAGATGGTATTGGTATTTGTTATATTGATTTCCGTTCTGCCAGCCGTATTCACCTGTGTTCTAAGCGCTGCCCAGTTAGCGATGTTTCCTGACCACGCCGAAAAGGGCATAATGTTCACACAATCTGCAAGCAAATCTTGATCAAAGGTCGCTAAAATTGCATCACAATCATCGTCGCAACCTTCAAATGCATCAGCGACATGTGCGCAAAATTCTGGATCTGCTTCGCGCTCTACTTGACTTCCAGATTCTGAATCACTCGAAAGATCTGGTCCAAGCGATCCTTCTCCTTCAGGAGAAAGCCTTTCTGAATCAGGTGCTAAAACACCTAGCCCTCCATCATCGTCATCCTCTTGGGTCTCTGCCTCATTGTATACAAATGGTATATAAGGCTCATCGTCTACCGTTTCTGCAAACGTATCCAAAGATACTAACGCAACGAGCCATAGGACGATAATAGATAAAAATAATCTTGATGTGTTCTTCAGATTCATGTATTTCATCTTATCCCTTACCTCCAACACTAAACTTTATAGTGTCTTCCCCTACAAATCTCTTCCCCGAATAAACGTCACGACACTCCCTAACAAGTCATCAATTCTGACCGGACCATAAATACGGCTATCCGTTGCTCGGGTTCGGCTATCCCCCAAAACAAACACATGACCCTCAGGGACAACCAACGGAAATTCAACGCCTATCTCTGAAAAGGGAGCCGTGTCTTCGAAAATGTGCATTTCTTGCTGCCTTAACCCATTGATCATTAAGCCATGATACGTAATGTTTACTTCATCACCGGCCACGGCAACCACACGACGAATTTGTGTTCCACCTTCGCTCCTAACAACGACTAAATCACCGGCTAGAAGACGACTGACACCAATGCGTTGAAAAAAGACAATGTCTCCTTCACGGAAAGCTGGTGCCATGGTGTCATCCGGCATGCGTGTCACACCAAAAACGAAGAGCAACAGTAGCACAAAAGAACCGAAAACAAGGAAAATTTTCGTCATTAAGAACGTGAAATCTTCCATGACCGTCGGCGGTCTGCGTTTTTTCACAGAATTCACTACAGGTTCTTCCACGATGGTTTCGCCTGCTTCCTCTGCCGCTTTTAGCGCTTCTTGCTTTGCCTTTTCCTTCGCTTCTTCTGCTTCTTTTTTTTGTTTCTTTTTCATCATAAAGAAAATGATACTACCAATGATTCCAAAAATAATCAGAGACCCTGAAGCGAGACCTAACGTACCCATGTTTAAAATATCAATGCCGCCACCACGAACAATTTCGCCTGCAAACGGGTCGTCCATAACGTTCTCCGTTAAACGCCCAACTAAAATGTGCCGCCCATTGGTTGCCGACGGTGTACACGTACTTAACACCACTAATCGGTCAGAGATAGTCACATCCACGTCTCGAAATTGAATGGCATCACTCTCAAAACGGTTAATTAAACGTTGTCTACCCGCAGGATCTGTTAGAAACGGGTTATAAATTTCCATGTCATGAGCATCCACTAACAAGAAAGCAAAGAATTCAACCCCATAATTACGCTCTCCGGTAAAAATCATTCCAAATTGACGCTCATTAAAATAATCTTCGTCTTCAAAATTAGCTATTTCACCAAACATGGCATTTCGTGCCATATCGTGACCATAAATGATGTTGTTAAAATCCGTAAAGTTCCGATTGTTCCTGAAATCCAGAAAAATCGCCCCGGTCATCGCCGGTTCCCCTCTTGCATTAAAATCCACATACTTCAGGTTGTCATCACCTTGCAGCAGTGGATAATCAATGTTTGTACCATAAACCGTAATCCAGCCAAAAACATGGGGATTAATGGCTTGTAGCTCTTCAAAACCTAAACTTTCCTCGGGATGATTTGGACGGTAAGCCGCATACTGAGACGAATCCGCTGCCCGGTACAAATTGTTAGAATCCCAAATCGCATAGCCTCCGTATAAAAGAAGGCCTAATAAGAAGATAAGCACCGTAAAATTTACGATGCCATCTACTGTTCTTACACTTTTTTTTGCTAGTCGATTAAACGTCATACGCTCTACGTCTTCTGCTTACAGCAAGTAGACCGATAAGCCCAACACCTGCAAGTCCTACTAAAATTAATGGTAGGTTGTCAGCAAGTAGTCCTGTGATCGGAGCCACTGTTCTGTTGTTGGTAAATGCAGCAGAGTTCGCAGCTGTTTCACCAGTTCTATAAGCATCTGGCCCAGTAGTTACTCCTGCTGCTGCAGTTCCGCTCACTGCAGGTGATGCTACTCCATTTGCCGTTACGATAACACTTGGCGTATGCGCATGTGCATTGGTTTCAGTAAATACGAATTGCGTTCCAACTGGTAAGCGCTCAAAGCGTAATTCTTGTCCGTGACGTAACTGGAATGGTTCTGCCGTTGTTGTTCCAAAGATATGATACGTTCCTGTTCTTACCATGACATTGTCTTCATCCGGCTCGTATACCCATGCACGGTAAGTTCTTGTTTGATCAATTAAATCAGGATCGTCAGATGCGTGGGTGATCGTTCCGATAAAGTCGAAAAGTTGCTCTGTGTCTCCACCGTCTCCAGTAACCGTCTTACTTACGAATAGACCAGCTGAGTTATATCCTGGCTCTTCACAATCTGGGTAGTTTGGATCAGTAGTTGGACAGTATGTGCTCGGAATCTCTCTTAGGAAGCGGTTATTAAATTCAACTTCTCCTACTTTTCCTGCTTCAGTCAAATCAGCATTTGGTCCAGTAGCAACCCAAATCGCCATACCAGTTACTTCTAAGTCACCAGTAGTCGTGTTTCTTGTTACCTGTACAGTCACTCGGTACACTGTTTCATCAAAAGTCAGAGTCTCAATGTTACCGTTAGGCAGTTCTGTAACGATTGGGTTTGTTGTCACAACTTCACGGATATAGAACGTGAATTCACCAGCGGTTGGCCAAGTCACACCAGCTAATAAGTCAGCCGTTGAAACCGTTCCACTTCCTGTTCCTGCTGGAACTACTACAGTTGCAACGTCTCTCCAGAAAGAAGCACCAGTTTCTGTCGATGGCGTCCATGCACCTGTTCCTAAACCAGTGATACTGTTGTTAGTTAAGACGGTGTCACCAATCATAGCACTGTGATATCTCATTTGGAACGTGAAAGTTCTATCTGCTTCACTTGGCAACGTTGTACCAGGCGTTGTATTTAGGTTCTTCGTAATAACTAACTCATCAATGTCCGCTGGATCAATTGGCTCTGCTGATACTGGAACCGTTGCTCCAGCTAACATCGTAATAGCAAGTGCTCCAGCTAGCAAAGATTTTAAAAATTTATTGTTTCTCATTTTTTCTAACCTCACATTAAATTTGTCGTAGTCTATTTTAATCCCTCTCCAAGGATGATTATGATACCCATAAAATAAAATCCATATACGAGTTAATGGATCTCAAGTTGGGTAGTTTTGTCATTATTATATACCCTCCTGCTATATAAATCAAGCATTATTTTGCTTTTTCTCTACATTTCTCAATGAATGTCACCGCGATGGCTTTTCTCACTTTACTATTAACTTCCGCCAATAGCAGCTGTTTTTTCGGCATTTCGCTTTTAATTTTTGACCGAAAAAAGAGATTATTCCACCTTTTCACTCGAAAAAAAAGTCAACCAAATGGCTGACTTTAGGTGCTAAAACTGTTTTTTCATTCAATTAAATAGCCTTCTGCCAATAATTGATCAATTGCATCGCTAATGCTATTCTTAAACATTCCATATTTGACGCCGCCTGTTTGTTTTTTGTAAAAATTCTGCCATGACTCCTTCATCAATGCACTGATCAATCGCTTTAGGCAATGCTGCTTATTACATTTAATGACAATTTTGAATGCTCCGCTACTTCGCTTTCCGACATTCCTGCTCCTAAAAGGCTCTTCGCCATTTCAACAGCCTTTTGATGTGCGCCCTGCTCAATCCCTTTATCAATCAATTCTTGATCATAAGAAAATACTTCTGCAAACATATCTCTCAGCTCCTTTCGTCCAAAAAATTCTGGTAAATACCCTTCTTCTAATAATTGGTCAATGGCACCGTTAGGCAATGCTTTTTACAGCTCCTAAACAGCCAATCCCTGAACTTCGTCGCAAGACAAGCCTGAAAATTTGATAATATCATCTAAGGGAGCCTTTGAATCTAACATGACTTTCGCCACCTCAACAGCCTTATCATAGGCACCTTGCTCAATCCCCTGCTCTAGTCCCCGATCAAAAATCTCTCGATCATAAGAAAATACCTCTGCAAACATATCTTTGACCTCCTTTTTCCCGAAGAATTCAATTAAATAGCCTTCTGCCAATAATTGATCAATCGCATCGTTAATATGCAAACTTTCTATTTCTACTAGTTGAACAAAACGACCATAAGCTGCCACTGAGTTGTTTCCACTGTGATCTGGTAGGTTGTCGTAATGAATATTCAATACCTTGGCCTCTACCTGTACACTCCCTAAATCTAGAGGTAATAAATCCGGCATTTTACTTTTGCCATTGTAAACCACGAAAAACTCTGCTTTTGGAATGTGAATCAGTTTACTACCAAATTTGTTTAACTTGTATGCTTTAATAAATTCCCCTCCTAAAGCAACGTAGTATTCTAACATCCGAAACATCATGTTCCCACACAAGGTGGATTGATGCTCAATAAGGACGAGTAATCGATGATCTTTCGTAAGGAAGGATACGTCGTTATATAGTCTAGGCTTTTGTAATTTATCTTTTAGCTGGACTGACTTGATATCTGATGGATCAAGTTTTTCTCCAGTAAGCAGTTCGTAGAGTTGAACTACGTGTTCTTCTTCCCTAAATATTAGTGTAAAGGCAGAGTTTTTTGGCTGATCTTTTTTCATATGGTGTAACCTCGCTTTGCGTTAACGTAGAGATACCCCAACTTCCCTCGCACTTATATACGCAAAACGGGTCAAAAAAACCTGCTAGAAATTGGAAAATTTGCAATTTTACACACTTTTTACACACTTTGTCTTGTTTTTTCTACAAAAAGCGAGCTGTGGCATCATTTTAGGCAGATTCTTGTTTTGTTGTCTCCATAGCAATTTGTAGATTATTATCTATTTTAACATTTTTGACACGCGATCGCAAGCTTTTATAGAAAAATAAATACATACCCGTCCACAAAAAAGCCAGCTTTTCAGCTGGCCTTCTTCGTTAAAGTTTCCTTTTATTGGCAATTTCATTCAGTACAAGCGCCACAAATTCATCTAACGTCACCGTCTCGGTTTCTTCTGATCCGTAGCGTCTGATGGTGATGGTGCGTGATTCGACTTCTTTGTCACCAAGGACAATTTGAATCGGAATTTTCTTCGTTTGTGACTCGCGAATTTTGTACCCAAGCTTTTCCGATCGATCGTCTAGGTTGACGCGAATGCGGTGCTTTTTAAGTAAGTCGCGCACCTCGGTTGCGTAGTCTAAGTGGTAGTTATTGTTAACTGGGATCGCCGTTACTTGGACCGGTGCTAACCATAGTGGGAAGGCACCTTTGTAGCGCTCAATTAAGTAAGCAAGTAGGCGTTCGTAGGTAGAAGCCAGCCCGCGATGGATGACCACCGGACGCTCTTTTTCGCCGCTTTCACCAACGTAGGTTAGCTCGAAGCGCTCTGGTAGTAGGAAGTCAAGCTGGATCGTCGATAGCGTCTGGTCGTGACCAAGCGCCGTCTTGATCTGAACGTCAAGCTTCGGCCCGTAAAAGGCGGCCTCTCCTGGCATGCGAATGTAGTCGATGTTGTTCTCATCTAGCACTTCTGTTAACATCGCCTCGGCTAATTCCCAGACGTCGTCGTCCCCGTGGTATTTCTTTTTATCCGCCGGGTCGCGAAGCGAAAGGCTATAGTAGGACACTTCAATGTCAAAGTCTTCAATGACTTGATGGACCATCTTAATGGCGTTAGCAAATTCCGACTTGATTTGATCCGGTCGGGCAAAAATGTGAGCATCGGTTAACGTCATCGCACGGACGCGCTCAAGGCCGGTCAACGCGCCAGAAGCTTCAAAACGGTGCTGGATCACTTCCTCTGCGTAGCGAATTGGCAAGTCGCGGTAGGAACGAATTTTTGTTCGGTAAACCATCATATGATGGGGACACGACATCGGCCGGAGAACCAGTTCCTCGTTTTCCATTTCCATCGGCGTGAACATGTCATCCCGGTAGTGATCCCAATGTCCCGACGTTTTATATAGATCCGAGGATCCCATCACCGGCGTATACACGTGCTCGTAGCCGTAATCTTCTTCCAGGTCGGTG